>BNJT01001660.1_pt1 | contig 14822 bp, 13 predicted proteins | sample 8540491 | NCBI WGS metagenome assembly BNJT01 (sample SAMD00202455, study PRJDB9452) | human saliva metagenome | host: Homo sapiens
AAGGTTGTCGGTACCCTAACCTATGACGATCAGGATTTGGTCGGCCAAGGCTATCTCGCCTCCGATAAACCATCTTTTGAAATGGTTTCTGAAAAAGAAAGTAGAAAAAAAGCCTTCTTTTTGAAGGTTTGGTGGAATCAATTTATCCGCTTTATCAATGAAAAACTATAAAAATCGCGTAGAATCGCGATTTTTTTCTTTATTTTATTTCATCTCTTTAAAAGCAGCTTCCGCATCAGCATTGCTAATAGCACCAAATTGGATTTTTTTCCAATTTTTTTCCTTGACTGTCAATTAAGTATTCCGTTGGAATACTACGAATTTGGTAGGCTTGGAAGGTAGTTGCTTGGGTATCATACAAGACTGGTATATCCTTATAGCCTTGATCTTGGTACCATTTTGGAAAGTCTTGAACTGTTTTTTCACCTTGTAGGCCAGGTGCAATGACACTCAAGATTTCAAAGTCTCGATCTTGTTTGGCAGCTAATTCCATCAGTTCAGGCATGCTTTTTTTACATGGTCCACACCAAGAGGCCCAGAATTTCAAATAGACCTTTTTTCCTTTATAGTCTGATAATTTCACTTCTTTGCCATCCATAGACTGCAGGGTGAAGTCTGGCGCATCCTTTCCTACTGCGATTTGTTGTACAGTAGGTTGTTTGGAACTGCTCGTTTGTTTGGTTTCTTTTTCGCCACAGGCAATCAACAAAAATAAAGACATGAGACTCAATCCCGCAAAAATCATTTTTTTCATCTTTTTCTCCTTTTATCCAAGAATTCCTGACAAGGCATTTAACTGCCCTAGCATTAATAATAATCCCATCAAAATAATCAAAGCTCCCCCAATTTTCTTTAGTAGGATCATATGGGGTTTTAGTTTACTAAAGTAGGGCATAATCCAACCCGAAGCCAAGGCCAAAATGATGAAAGGTAGAGCCATTCCCAATGTGTACACTAAGGTTAGTAATGCTCCTTGCCAAGCACCATTCCCTCCTGAAGCCGCCAGAGCCAAGACCGAACTTAAAACTGGTCCGATACAAGGGGTCCATCCAAAACTAAAGGTTATCCCAAGTAAAAAGGCTGACAAATAGTGATTCGACTTGATTGTTTGAAGGTGACTGTCTTTTGAACTTCCAGTTTATTGAAATGTAAGATTTCCATCTGGTGAAGGCCCAAAAGGATAATGACTGCTCCCATTACATAACGAAACCAGTCAGCATAGAGCATGTGCCCTAAGAATCCAGCTCCAAATCCTAAAATAAAGAAAATGAGGGAGATTCCAGCAATAAAGCACAAGGTCCGAATTAAGCCCGACCATGCAACGTCTCTTCCGAAAAAGCGAAAGCTTTTCGAATTTCCCTGATCATCCAGTAAAATACCAGCATAGACTGGTAGCAAAGGGAAGATGCAGGGTGAAAAGAAAGACAGTATGCCGGCTAAAAAAACTGATACTAAAAATATAATAGACTCCAACGAATTACCTACTTTCACAAAATTCTAATCTTATTTTACTACAAAAGAAAAAATTTGTGACAACTTTGCTACGCTTGTCTGTTTTATCTAAACTGAATATAAAAAAAGGAGCTAAGCTCCCTTCATTTTAATAAGTTCCTTCTTCACCTTGACTAGTCAAGATTACAGGACCGTCTTTGGTAATTACGAACTGGTGTTCATATTGGCAAGACAGGCCGCCATCGATGGTTTTATGAGCCCAGCCAGTCTTCATATCTGTATCAATTTCCCAATCTCCAGTATTAATCATGGGTTCAATAGTCAGCACCATTCCTTCACGGAGACGAAGACCACGACCTGCAACACCGTAGTTAGGGACCATTGGCTCCTCGTGCATAGTTGGACCAACTCCGTGACCAACCAAATCACGCACTACACCATAACCGCGACTTTCAGCGTATTCTTGAATGGCTGCACCGATATCTCCGATACGGTTTCCAACAACTGCTTGCTCAATCCCTATATACATAGCTTCCTTGGTCACATCCATCAAGTTTTTCACTTCTTCAGAGGGGGTACCAACAGCATAAGCCCAGCACGAGTCTGCTAGACCACCAGTATAACTTTGGGTGTATTTTTTCATTTGCTCAACATTATTAAAGTTGAGTTTTGACACATTGAGGTCGGATTTGGCAATCGGACCACCTAGAACCATGTCAACCTTGAGTAAATCGCCATCTTTCAAGATGTAATGACGTGGAAAAGCGTGAGCTACTTCGTCGTTGAGAGAGCAACAAGTGGCATAAGGGTAATCCATGACAGCACCATCCACTCCAATCTGTAGAGGAAGGAAATTCTCCTCTTTACAACGTCGACGAACGTACTCTTCTACTTCCCACATATCTACGCCAGGCTTAATCAAATCACGTAAGCCGATATGGATACTAGCGAGGAAATCACCTGCCTTATCCATGGCTTCGATTTCACGTGCTGATTTTAAAGTTATCATTTTTTTCTCCTAGATTCTAATTGATTTTAACTGTAACATTTGCTTTTTGATACAATCTGATGACCATGATAAATATCATAATCAATAATAGCTGAGCGTCTTGTGTGATGTATAATACGAGCCTGAATTCTCAGAGTATCATCTATCTGCACAGCCTGCAAGAAGTAAATTAGCATCTGCTCAATGATGAGATTGCGTCTGCTATTTGCCACCAAATCCTGTGTCATATGAGTTAAAATTTCAGCAAGAACACCATTTGCCAAAACCCCGTTTTTCTCAAGCATAAAGGGCTCAACTGTAATCACAACTTCGTCGTGATGATAAGACAACTTTTGACCGATTTGCTCTGAAAAAGTCGGCAAAGCCGAAACCTGAGAACGACTCATCTTATCCATGACATCTCGTCTTGTAATCACCCCGAGCAAAGTTTGATTGCTTCTCACAACTGGGACCATCTCAAAATCTTCTGCGATCATCCGTTGACTGACATTAGCTATATTCGTTGCCAATCCTGTCAGGAAGAGACTACGAGTCATCACCTTATCAATCGTTGTGCTTGGTGATTTATCCCCCGCATCTCGCATGGTAACAACCCCAACAACCACTTGGTGTTGGTTAATGACTGGGAAACGACTACTTCTGTTCTTACGTACCAAGTCCAAATAGTCTTTCACTGTGTCCGTTTCCCTCAAAAAGCCATACTCATGACTAGGACGATAGATTTTTTCAACTGTTAAAATGTCTGTCTTAATCTGCACATTTGACAAAGCTCTATTGATCATGGTTGCAACTGTAAAGGTATCATGCTTGCTTCGTAAAACAGGGATTCCTTTCTGATTGGCAAGTTCCAGTACATCCTCATGCACATGAAAACCACCCGTCACCAGAACTGCATTTTCATTTTCCAAAGCCAAAAGTTGAATACGAGTACGGTCTCCAACGATTAACAAACCACCATCATTCAGATAGGACAAGATATTCTGCTCGGTCATAGCCCCGATTGAAAATTTGCTGAATTCCCTGTCCAACCCTTCCTGACCAGCCAAGACTTCAGATGAGGTTACTTCTGCAATCTCTGCATAGGTCAGTTTTTCAATCGCCACTTTCTGAGATTTGACACGAATGGTTCCACTACGAGGTCGAGTTTCTACAATTCCACGGTTTTCAGCTTCTTTAATGGCACGATAAGCCGTCCCATCACTGACACCCAAGTGATTGGAAATGCTACGAACACTGACACGTTTTCCTATTGGTAACTCTTCCAGATAACTTAAGATTTCTTGGTGTTTACTCACTGAACTCTCCTTTTATGTATCGAAATTCAAGGTAGTCCCTCATTTTTCGTGTATAACGATCGCTCCCCTTAAACTGTCGGAAGAGACTAAATCCCGATTTTAAGGCAACTTTCTGACTAGCTTGATTCTCCAGATGAGTGATGATGGATAATTGTTTTAAACCAAATTCTTCAAATGAAAGCTGACATAGCTTGGTAACTACTTCTGTCATAAAACCTTGAGACCAAGAATCCTTTCTTAAGAAATATCCAATCTCAGCTTCTTTTTTGATTTCGTCAATTTTTTCAAATTTGATGGAGCCAATCATTTCCTGGTTGTCTTGATTACAAATTGCCCAGACACCTAGAGGAGCCTTCATAAAATAGTTGGCAAGTGCGTATTGACTCTCTTCCAAACTTGCTTGACTAGGAAAAATAAATTGTAGATTTTCAGGATTAGAAGCAATTTCATAAAAGGCTTTGCTGTCACTAAAAAAGAAAGGACGCAAATACAAGCGCTCCGTTTCAAAGAAAGAAAACATTGCTAATTTGGTCCAAATATTCATAATCACCTCAACGGTTTAGTCTTCGACGAGTGTAATATCCGCTCCAAGACTACGTAGTTTTTCAATAATATCTGAGTAGCCACGAAGGATAAACTCAATATTTGTAATTTCAGTCTGTCCTTGGGCCATCAATCCAGCAATCACAAGTGCGGCACCAGCACGAAGGTCTGTCGCTTTCACCTTGGCACCATGTAGAACACGTCCACCAGTGTAGAAAATATGGTCATTTGTAGTCGTAATATCCGCATCCATTTTTGCTAACTCAAAGACATGGTTGACACGTTTTTCATAAATAGTATCAATAATAGTACCACGACCTTGAGCTGTCAGCAAAAGCGGTGTGATAGGCTGTTGCAAATCCGTTGCAAAACCAGGATAAGGAGCTGTTTTGATATTGATGGCCTTCAAATCAGATTGTTCTTCAACGAAAATACTATCCTCAGAGACAGTCATACGAACACCCATTTCCTCCAGTTTGGCGATAAAGCCTTCAAGGTGCTCATAGAGGACATTGTTAATACGGATTCCTTTACCAACCGCTGCAGCAAGTGAAATATAGGTTCCTGCTTCAATGCGGTCTGGAATGACTTGGTGGCGCGTTCCATGAAGTTTCTCGACACCATCAATAATGATAATATCAGTCCCTGCACCACGAATGTGGGCCCCCATATTATTCAAAAGGGTAGCCACATCTATGATTTCTGGTTCACGAGCTGCATTTTCAATAACAGTCCGTCCCTTAGCCTTAACAGCCGCAATCATGGTGTTAATCGTTGCGCCAACACTGACTGTATCCATGTAGATACTTGCACCATGAAGACCCATTCCTTGAGCAGACAAATTCATATTGTCTCCCTCATAACTCACCTTAGCTCCCATAGCTTCGAAAGCTTTGAGATGAAGATCAATCGGACGAGGCCCCAGATCACATCCGCCAGGAAGTCCAACCGTAGCTTCACCAAAGCGACCTAAAAGACTTCCGTAGAAATAATAAGATGCACGAAGGCTATTGATCTTGCCATAAGGCATTGGAATATTCTGAACACCTCTAGGATCAATCTCCAAACATCATCGTAGCGTTTTACTTTCGCTCCCATGATTTCCATAATCTCTACAAGACTAGCAACGTCTGAAATATCTGGGACACAATCCAAAGTGACAACATCATCTGCCAGTATAATAGCAGGAATTAATGCTACAACACTATTCTTAGCACCGCTAATAGTGATTTCACCTTGCAATGGATGTCCACCATTGATGACAATTTTTCTCATGTTATACTCTTTCAAAATTTACTAAAAAGGTCTTTACATTCTATTATACCATAGTTCTCCTATTTTTCCCATTTCTGTTTAATAAAATTCTCTCTCTTTTTATCTTCTAAAATAGAAAAAAGACCTATCACACAAGCCATGAAGCTTGATATGATAGGCTTTGAAATGTTAGATTAACGTACTGTACGGATACGCATTGTGTTTGTACGGACAGCTTCTCCAAGCGGCACACCTGCCACGATAACGATATCGTCACCAGATTCTACAAGTCCTGCTTCAACTGCTTACGTTCAGCGATTTCGAACATATCATCAGTTGATGATGGAGCTTCAGTCAACATTGGGATAACACCCCAGTTCAACATCAATCCACGCTCTGTCAATTCATCGAATGTCAATGCTAAGATATCAGCATTTGGACGGTATTTAGAAATCAAACGTGCTGTGTGACCAGTCTTAGTAAGGGTAACAACTAATTTGATGTTCATTGAGTTCGTAGCATCTTTAACAGCTGAAGCCATAACTTCTGTCTTAGAGTTACGTTCGAAAGTATCTGAGTTCAAACGTCCGTACTCGTTAAGAAGAGTTTGTGCATTCTTGTCAATTGTAGCCATTGTTGTTACTGACTCAAGTGGGTATTTACCGTTTGCAGACTCACCTGAAAGCATTGTAGCGTCAGTTCCGTCGATAACAGCGTTAAATACGTCTGATACTTCTGAACGAGTTGCACGTGGTTTTTCAGTCATTGTTTCAAGCATGTTTGTTGCTGTGATAACAACTTTACCAGCTGCGTTCACTTTAGTGATGATCATTTTTTGGTAAACCGGAACCATTTCGAATGGTACTTCGATACCCATATCACCACGGGCAATCATGATACCGTCAGCAGCTTCAATGATTTCGTCCAAGTTGTCGATACCTTGTTGGTTTTCGATTTTCGCGAACAATTGAACATGGCCGTTTCCGGTTTCTTCACAGATTGCACGAACTTCGTTAACGTCTTTAGCAGTACGTACAAATGAAATCGCGATGAAGTTGATACCTTGTTCCAAACCAAAACGGATATCATCGTTATCACGTTCAGCAAGAGCTGGGAAAGGAATTTTCGTGTTAGGGATGTTTACACCTTTTTGTTTAGCAATGATACCATCATTTTCAACTACAACTTCAAATTCGCGAGTTTCATCATCTTTTGAGAAAACGCGAAGACCAAGTTTACCATCGTCAACCAAGACTTGATGACCAACTTCAACATCATCGTAGATATCAAGAGCACCAGCAACGTTCAAAGCAATCACTTCACGAGTTGATTTGATTCCTTGTTTAGTCGCAACGCGGATTTTTTCACCAGTTTTGTAAGAGTACTCTTTTGCATCACCTTCGAACAATTCAGTACGGATTTCAGGTCCTTTAGTATCAAGAAGGAAACCAACTTTTTTACCTGCAATTTTTTCAGCAAGTTTAACAGTTGCCATACGCTCACCTTGTTCTTGGTGGTCACCGTGTGAGAAGTTGAAACGGAAAGTGTTTGCTCCAGCTTCAATCAGCTGAGCAATATTTTTAGCTGAAGCTTCAACGTCAAGTTTTTCACCCCAGTATCCGTCTTCACCGAATTTTTTACCTCCACGGATTTCAACCGCAGGACCTAAAGTTGCAACGATTTTTACACGTTTGTTCATGATTTTTGTGACTCCTTTATATAATTCGACCTTTTATGGTCATGTTACCAAATTAATGAAAGTTGATTAGGACAAGCTCTTGTTCAACGCAGAAAGTTCAAGATCAGCTTTATGAGGGTTGTTAACAACAATCTTACCATCAGCTGTTAGGCTAAACAAAGCTCCTTCTTCTGCTGTGCCAAGAATTGGATTCTCAACCATTTTTTCGTTTCGGATACCAACAGCAACACCACCGATTCCCTCTTTAAGGAGTTTAACAGCGTGTGCACCCATGCGTGATGCCAATACACGGTCACGAGCGGTTGGTGAACCACCACGTTGGATGTGACCAAGTTCTGTTACACGAAGGTCGCTTGTATCTCCAGCTTCTTTTAGTTTTTGACCAAATTCAGCTGCCGACATAACACCTTCTGCCAAAACGATAATGTTGTGTTTTTTACCATGCTCATAACCAGCTTTGATGCTTGCTACGATTTCTTCCATCTTGAAACCTTCTTCAGGGATGATGATTTCGTCAGCACCAGTTGCGATACCTGCCCAAAGAGCGATATCACCAGCATTACGTCCCATTACTTCAACAACGAAAGTTCGACGGTGACTTGATGATGTATCACGAATCTTATCGATCGCATCCATTGCAGTAGTAACTGCAGTATCAAATCCGATTGTAAAGTCAGTACCTACGATATCGTTATCGATTGTGCCAGGCAGACCAATAGCTGGGAACCCATGTTCAGTCAAGCGCATAGCTCCATGATAAGAACCATCTCCACCGATAACTACGACTCCTTCAATACCGTGTTTTTTCAATTGCTCAATCCCTTTAAGTTGGCCCTCAAGTTGTGCAAACTCAGGATAACGAGCAGAGTGAAGGAAAGTACCACCACGTGAAATGATGTCTCCAACTGAAGCAGCATCAAGTGGATAAATTTCACCGGCAACCATACCTGCGTATCCATCATAGATACCAAAAACTTCCATTCCTTCTGAGATTGCTTGGCGAACTACCGCACGGATGGCAGCATTCATACCAGGGGCGTCTCCACCACTGGTCAAAACAGCAATACGTTTCATTTGGTTTATGCTCCTTTTTCTTTTAACATTCTTACTGATTATACCACATTTAAATCGAAAATTCTTCTATTTTCCGTATTTTTAGCGATAAATCGTTTTCATAGCAATTCCCTCTAATTTTTCCTGTAGAGTAGAATCTTTTTCTTACAAAAATGGCGTGGAGGAAACAATTGTTTTTTTCTTCCTCTACATACCTGATAATAACAGGAATTGATCCTTTATATTGTTCCAAGATAGTTGAAATTTCTTTATCGTAATCGTGATTTTTAACTTGAATCCAGAATCGCTCAGCCACCGCTTCTTTCAAATCTTGTGCAATCATTTGCAGACGACCATCTCGAGATTGAACCTTCCCATTGATATAGTAAAATTTCCCTTCGGATAGGATAGAGGCGAATTTTCGATACTGATCCGAAAATACAGTCACATCCATCCGAGACTTACTATCATGAACCTGTAGAAAGGCCATGCTTTCGCCCTTCTTGGTTCGAATGACTTTTAGCTTTTGCACTTCAACTAGAAGTGTTGCTTGACTCCCCTCGGTAAGAGTAGCAATGGGTGTCGTTGGATAAAGGGCTTGTTTGGCAAGCGTTTGGATAGGATGAGCACTGATACCAACCCCAATCAGTTCCTGCTCCTTGTAAAATTTCTCTGCTTCTGAGAAATCATCAGCCTCCGTCCAACTATAGCTTGCATCTGCAAATAGTCCTCCCAACTCCTCAACAAAGACAAATAGGTTTGGTAGGTTCACTAGGATTTTCTGGCGGTTCTTGTCAAAGTCATCAAAGAGCCCAAGTTCAACCAAAGGAGACAAAAGCGATAGTTTCTTGTAATTCTTAGGAAGACGTGTGATGAAATCTTCAATACTTGAGAAAGGACGATTTTCGATAATCCAATAAGAAAAATCTCTTGGCATACCCTTAATGGCTTTCAAACCAAGATAGATTGTCTTCTGGGTAATCTTATCATGATAGGGAATGCTGTTGATTGCCAAAGACGCTACTTCAAATCCCATCTGCAGAGCATCTACTATGTAATCACTGCTGGAGTAATTCAACATGACTTGGAAGAAAATAGCAGGATAATGCGTCTTGAAATAAGCAAGCTGAAATGCCAGGGCTGAGTAGGCATAGGCGTGGGATCTATTAAATCCATAGCCTGCAAACTTTTCCATCACTGCAAAAACTTGGTTGGCTTTTTCTTCTGAATGCCCGAGTTTAACTGCACCAGCGATAAAATCTTCCTTCATCAAATGCATCTCTTTAGCATTTTTCTTACCCATGGCTCGTCTGAGAATGTCGGCTTTTCCAAGACTAAAACCTCCAAAGCGCTGAGCTACCTGCATGACTTGCTCTTGATAGAGCATGATACCGTAGGTTGATGAGAGGATGTCCTCCAAGGCAGGATCCAGCACCGTCACCTTTTCTTTGCCATGCTTACGAGCCACAAAATTATCGATATAATCACTAGCACCAGGTCTGTTGAGGGATGTCGTTGCTACCACTTCTTCAAAGACTTGCGGCTGAACTCGTTTCAAGAGTCGAATGGCTCCTGGTTGTTCAAATTGGAAAATACCTTTCGTATTTCCAGACGCAAAGAGGGCCAAGGTTGCTTTGTCTTCCAGATCAATCTCTTCGATTTTTAGATGTATACCTTCTGATTCCGCCAGTAATTCCTGCATTTTCTGTACGAAAGTCAGGTTACGTAAACCGAGGAAATCCATTTTTAGAAGGCCATTTGCTTCAACTGCATGTGCATCATATTGAGTGATTAGCATGTCCTCACCGTATTTTAGAGGAATATAGTCTGTCAGGTCTTGGTCACTCATAACGACTCCTGCCGCATGGATAGAGGTCTGACGAGGATAACCTTCAATCTTTCGAGCAATCTCAAAAGCTTTTTGGTATTCAATCTTGCTATTGATGATCTGCCTAAATTGCAAATTCTTCTCATAGGCCGTCGTTAGCGTATCTCGGAAACTGATTTTTTTCGTAATATTGGTTAATTCGTACTCTGGAACACCATAGCGTTTGAAAACATCACGAATTGCCTGTTTGGCTCCAAAGGTCGAATAAGTGACAATCTGCGCAACGTGTTGGCTGCCATAGCGATCACGGACATAACGAATGAACTCTGGTCTATAGAGGTCTGGGATGTCGATATCGATATCAGGCATAGTGTAGCGCTCACGATTTAAAAAGCGCTCGAAAATCAGGTTCTTTTCAACCGAATCAATTCCTGTGATATCAAGTGAGTAGGCCACCAAGCTACCCACAGCAGAACCACGCCCCATCCCCATATAATAGCCTTGGGAACGTCCAAAACGGAGTAAATCCCAAACCACAAGGAAATAGTCATCAAAGCCCATATCATGAATCACAGCCAACTCTTCATTCAATCGCTCATGATAGATAGCTGAGGTTAGCCCCTTGTCACTCAAGCCTTGCTCAGCCCTCTCACGAAGTTCTTCTACTGCTGGTCTTTCAGGATTAAAGCGAGGGAGTTTTAAACTTGGGTCGATCTGATAGTCAACATTCTCTATCAGACCTTGGAGATTGGCAAGTGCCTGAGGGAAGCGATTCATAAAACGTGCTTCCAAGTCTGTGGCAGGTAAAAAAATCCCCTGTTGTGAATGCACATCCACTTCTCTTAGGCTGACATTATCCTTGACTGCTGACAAGATTTGCAAAACTTGAATATCTTCTTTTTCAAAAGAGTTGACTTGATAGAATGGAAGAATGGGTCTGGTAAAGACTTCTTGAGGAGTATCTGGACTGACGCCGATAAAATATTCAAGTCCCAAATCCAGCTGATCGATTCCATCAAAATAAGGAACGATAACAGCAACATCCTCAAGGTGACTGGTAAAGTCAGACCAATTTTTCCGTCCAGTCATTTTTAAAGTGGATAACTTCATCAACTCTTGATACCCTTTAGTGGATAGAGCTAGAAAACGAAGAGACACATTCTCCTCATTTTTGACCAAAGTCATTTCTAGACCAATTAAAGGTTGAATACCTTGTCTACGGGTCACTTCTAAAAAGTGATAGGCTCCATAGAGATTATCCACATCCATGATAGCAAGGTGGGAATAGCCATATTCTTTAGCTGTATGTACATATTTTTCAATCGAAACCACACTTTCCATAAAGCTGTAAACAGTTTTGGTATCGAGTTGTGCAATCATTCCATCTCCTCCTTGCTTTAGATATAGTACTATTATACCATTTTAAAAACTAGAATGAAAAGGTAGAAGACCATTCCTTTATCTCTCACCTATAAAACTAAACTGTTTTCATAATCTGAATGCTATCGTGCTGAAATCTCCACGTTTTAAGATGGTTTGAGTCATGTTTCTGCTTCTTTTTAAATTGACTTCATCATGGGTCAACAATATCTTTTTTACCTTATTTTTGATATACTAAATTTAGAATATTTCTAAAGGAGAGCGCCATGCGTTTTAATCAATTCAGCTACTTGCCTGTTTCTCATTCGCAAATTTTACGCGAGTTATCTCAGCTTGGTTTGAAGCTGGTACCAGAACAAGCATCAAAAAAACAACTTGAACAATTTGTCCGCTGGAGTTTTTTCACTTATTCTAACACGGATTATGCCCTATCCACTTTAGCTGCAGATAGAGAAACGGATCTACTGAGCTTCTTTCAGTCTGATAAAGAGTTGACTGCTGATATTTTCTATACCGTAGTTTTTCAACTTTTGGGCTTCAACTTTCTTATTGACTTTGGGGATGCTGAACAATTCCGTAAAGAAACTGGATTTCCTATTATTTATGGAGATTTGATTGAAAATCTTTATCAATTGCTAAATACACGAACGAAGAAAGGAAATACGCTCATCGACCAGCTTGTTAGTGATGGACTAATTGCAGAAGATAATCACTACCACTACTTTAACGGCAAGAGCTTGGCAACCTTCTCTAGTCACGATGTTATTCGTGAAGTTGTTTATGTAGAGAGTCGTGTGGATACTGATAAAGATGGTCTCCCTGACTTAGTCAAGGTTAGTATTATTCGTCCTCGCTATGATGGACAGATTCCAGCAGTTATGACTGCAAGCCCTTATCACCAAGGGACCAACGACAAAGCCAGCGACAAGGCTCTCTACAAAATGGAAGGAGAGCTTGAAATCAAACCGCCCCACACCATTGAACTTGAGAAGCCTAAGCTAAATTTAGTCGAGCCTCTTGGTCAAGCCGAACTCGTCTCTGAGGCTGAGGAAAAGCTAACTCACATCAATAGCTCTTACACTCTCAACGATTACTTCCTCCCACGAGGATTTGCTAATCTCTATGTATCGGGTGTTGGAACCAAGGATTCCCAAGGTCTCATGACCAATGGGGACTACCAGCAGATTGAGGCATATAAAAATGTCATTGATTGGCTCAATGGTCGTTGCCGTGCCTTTACTGACCACACGCGCAAGCGCCAAATCAAGGCCGACTGGTCAAACGGAAAAGTCGCAACAACAGGAATTTCCTATCTAGGCACCATGTCCAATGGTCTTGCGACAACTGGTGTGGATGGTTTAGAAGTAATTATCGCTGAAGCAGGTATCTCCTCTTGGTATAACTACTATCGTGAAAATGGTTTGGTGACCAGCCCTGGTGGTTATCCAGGTGAGGATTTTGACTCACTTGCTGAATTGACCTACTCCCGCAATCTCTTAGCCGGTGACTATATCCGTGCTAATGAAGCCCACCAAGCAGACTTAGAGAAGGTAAAAGAACAATTAGATCGCAAGACTGGTGACTACAATCAATTTTGGCATGATCGCAACTATCTACTCAATGCTCACAAGGTTAAAGCTGAGGTAGTCTTTACGCATGGTTCCCAGGATTGGAACGTCAAACCACTTCATGTATATCAGATGTTTCATGCTCTTCCTGACAATATTCGCAAGCACCTCTTTTTCCATCATGGTGCTCATGTTTATATGAATAACTGGCAGTCGATTGACTTCCGCGAATCCATGAATGCCTTGTTAAGTAAAAAATTGTTAGGACTTGACTCAGGCTATCAACTTCCTACTGTTATCTGGCAGGACAATACAGCACCGCAAACATGGCAGAGTCTTGATGGTTTTGGCAAACAAGATGAATTGCATACTTTCTCACTTGGAACTGAAGAAAAAGTGATTCAAAACCAGTATAGTCAAAAAGATTTTGAGCGTTATGACAAGACTTACCAAACCTTTAACACAGAACTTTACCAAGGAAAAGCCAATCAGATCACCATTGACCTTCCAGTAAACCAAGACATTCATTTAAATGGCCGAGTGGAGCTGAAACTTCGGGTCAAATCAAGTACAAACAAGGGTCTACTTTCTGCCCAACTGCTAGAACTTGGACAAAAGAAGTACCTACAGCCTTATCCAGCTGTTTTAAGTGCTAGAACCATTGACAACGGTCGCTACCACATACTTGAAAATCTCTGTGAACTGCCATTCAATCCAAGCGCCCAACGTGTCATCACCAAAGGCTACCTTAATTTGCAAAATCGAAGTGAGCTCTTAAGGATTGAAGCAATTCAACCCAATGAATGGATGGATTTCAAGCTAGAGCTTCAACCAACTATCTACAAACTTCAAAAAGGTGACACTCTCCGCTTGGTCCTCTATACAACAGACTTTGAGATTACAATTCGAGATAATACAGACTATCACTTGACTGTTGATTTAGCACAGTCCACTATCATCATCCCCTCATAAAAGGAGGCAGCTTTATATGAATAAATCTGAACATAGACACCAACTCATCCGTGCACTTGTAGCTAAAAATAAGATTCATACACAGGCAGAGTTGCAAGCTTTACTAGCTGAAAATGATATTCAAGTCACACAGGCCACTCTCTCACGCGATATCAAAACCATGAATCTATCAAAGGTTCGCGAAGCAGATCATTCTTACTACGTTTTAAATACTGGTTCCATCTCCAAATGGGAAAAACGCCTAGAAAACTATATGGAAGATGGCTTGGTCATGCTACGCCCTGTTCAGCATCAGGTTGTCCTCAAGACCTTGCCAGGCCTTGCCCAATCGTTTGGAGCTGTTCTTGATGCACTTGATTTTAAACAAATCATTGCCACCGTATGTGGTGATGATGTCTGCCTTCTTATCTGTGAAAATGCTGAAGAAGCACAGACTTGCTTTGAAATTCTTAAAAAATTTGCGCCACCTTTTTTCTTCAATGACTAAAAAATCCCCCGTGATGAATCCAATCACGGGGTTCTGTTTTATAACGGTATAATTTCTACAATATGCAAAACCAATGTAAGGGTTATAAACCCTCTGTTACCATAGGGAAAAATCCCATATAATCTATAATGAACATAATCTCATGTTAGAAATGGCTTCAACTTTAAGAAATTGATTTTCATCACCTTAAGATAAAAGGGGTGATCAAAATGTATTCTCTCAATATTATGCTTTCAGGCTTCATGCAAGTTATTCTACTTCTCGATCCTTTTTCTTCATCTT
>BNJT01001046.1_pt1 | contig 14817 bp, 29 predicted proteins | sample 8540491 | NCBI WGS metagenome assembly BNJT01 (sample SAMD00202455, study PRJDB9452) | human saliva metagenome | host: Homo sapiens
CCCCACGAGCGCCTGAAGGGAGCACGAGGGCGAGCACTTCGAGCTCATAAGCTTTGTCGACGGGGCCGCGGACTTGCGTCTGCGCGGCCCTTCTAATTCGCACGCCAACCTCGATAGGTGGTGCCCTGGGCAAACTGCCCTACGCCCACCAATAGGGTTTAGCTGCGCATTGAAAAGGGTTAACACCGCCAGCAGATGGGCCGCTACTAGACCTTCGGCACAACAAACTCGCCCAGCGGGATCCCACGAATGCTGGTCCGCGACAACATGGCGACGTTGAAACCAACGACACCACTGCTCACCCCCACCAAGGGACCACTGAAACCGGCATCGCCTCTGCGCCCGAAAAACTGCACAAAAACGCCCATTTCTCACCCTGCAAAGGCGATGACGGTTTCAATCCCACGCAGGTATCAGCGAGCAAAGGCGATCGCGGTTTCAAACCACCGGGCCACCTGGGCCGAGCCAGGACTCAGGCCGCGCGGTGCCCGCGGGCGGCGGCGGGGCCCTGGCCGGACAACGGCCGACGCGCCGAGCCACACATCAGCAACCCAGCCCCACAGGTATGGAGGGCGCCGAGGACACACGAGGGCCTGGCTGCGTTGCCTCATGGCAGCAACAACTCCACCGCCACCCAAATGTCGCACATGTAATTTATCGTGTCGCTTTTCGCGACATCTGAAAACGTTGTAATTCCGACGCCATAATTCAATGTTTGAACTAGTCGAAGGGGAATTACGTGCGGAATTGCTGGTTGACAGCCACACTGGGCTTCAGGGCGACGCACCGAGCCATACGCCAGCACACCGGGCCCCACTGGTGTGGAGGGCGCTGAGGGACCGGAGGGCACGGGCGGGCTTTCGAGGCGCGGCGCCGGAACGAAGTGAGGCCGCCCTACCTCGCGGGCGGCTGGCCCTCCGGCGCCCCCAACACCCGTGGGGCCACAGCAAACAAGCAACAACCAGCGCCACACAGCAACACGTAGCTCCTATAACCCCGCTTTGTGCACGCTAGTTCTTCCAGGCATCGACGATGATGCCCGTGCGGTCGTAGATAGAAATTCCGATCTGGGTGCCGGGTGCCTGGCAGGCCCTCGACGATCGTGTGATAGAGGGGTGTGCCCTTCTCGGCGTGGCGTTCAAGCTCGTATTGAGCAGGTCGTAGGCGCGCACGACCCCACCTTTCCTCAGTCAGCCTCGATGTGCACGAACGGCCCATCGTCATCGCTGCTCGGGATTCATGGCGGTGCACGTGACTCCCTCGCGCATCACCGGACCGTCGCGCCAGTCGAGGGCAGCCTGACCACACATGCCCCACGCGACCAGACCGACCAGTCCGAGCACCACGAGCGAGGGCCACGACCCCCAGGAACATGGTGCCGGGGATGGGCTTCCGTCGCGTGCTTGCCGCTGCGCATCGGCTTAATCCTGCGGACCAGGTCGATGAAGAAGCGACCGAACGCCGCCCGGACGATAGGCGGGAACGCGAGGACTGCGATGGCCGCGATAATCACTGCGCCTGACTCAACTGGAACGCCCACTGCGTCCAGTTATCCCTACTGAGGAAACCAATGAACCCCCACGCCGGAGAGACCACGAGGAACAGGAGGATCAGGTGTACGCGAACGCGGGCAACGGTTTCGACGACCTGCGGGACCGTGGGGGTCTCGCCGATTCGATGGGCGTCGGTGTCGGCGAGTGGGGGCGCTCATGCCGTTCATGGTAGCCACGCGCCCCCACAAGCGCGCGCTCGCGGGATCCGCGCCGGGGCCGCGCCTCACCACCGGCACACACGCACACAAACACGCATACGCGGGGCCGCGCAGACACCAGTCTGCGCGGCCCCGGTTCGTCAAGCAACGATGCGGCTCAGAGCCTCACGGCGTAGGGGCATGATCGAGCCCCAGCTGTACACGCCGGTGATGCGCACGGGCACGCCAAAGGTGGGAGCCTCGATCATCTGGCCGCCGCCCAGGTAGATGGCGACGTGGTAGATGCCGGACTGGGTGCCGTTGGAGGACCAGAAGATCAGGTCGCCGAGCCTCCATGGAGCCGATCGGCACGTGCGTGCCGTAGCTGTCACTGGGCGCGGGAGAGGTGCGGCAGGTCAACGCCTGCGCCTCCCAGGCGAGCATGGTCAGGCCGGAGCAGTCCACGCCGCCGTAGGACCCTCGCCACCCCACACGTAGGGCACGCCGAGGTAGCTCTTCGCGGCTGCGATAGCCGCGTCGGCGCCGCCGCCACCCGAGTAGGGAGGGCGCCGAGTACGAGGGCTCCTCGTAGGGAGTAGGAGGGCGCGGAGTACGAGGGCGCGGAGTACGAGTAGTCATCGTCGTCCTCGTCGTCAGAGGAAGACGAGGCCTGGGCGGCAGCATCGGCGGCTGCCTGACGTTCGGCGGCCGCAGCGGCCTCGGCCTGACGCTGGGCTTCCGCGGCGCCGCAGCCTGCTCGGCGGCGACGCGCGCGGCTTCCCTGACGTTCGGCCTCAATGGCGGCCCTCGCGCTGGTTGATGAGTTCGACGGTCGTGTTCTGCTTGGTGGCCAGTTCCTGCACGTAGGCGCCGCGCTGAGCGGCGACGATCGCAGCCTCGTTCTGGGCGGCGGACGCGGCCTGGTTGGCGGCGTCGGTGCGCTTCGCACCTCGTCCGTGGCGGCCCTTCTGGTTGGCGAGCGCGGTGTTCGCGGCCTCGCGGGTCACCTGTAGCGACCTGCTCGAGTGCGGAGACGTTCTGCATCTTCGCCTCGGCGGAGGAGAAGGAGCTGATGCTAAGCCTGCTTGGTCTCAACGCTGCGCAGCCCGTCGGAGTCGAGGTAGGGGGCGAGCGCGTCGAGGTGCCACCGCCGTTGCGATAGGCGGCCTGCGCGACGGACGCGATCTGCTGCTTACCTTCCTGGAAGGCAGCTTCGGCGGCGTCCGCGTCGGACGACGCCTGATTGGCGGTTGCCGTCGCTTCGTTCAGCGCGATGGTGGCCTCGTTGAGGTCTTCGCCCGCAATCTGGGCATCCCGCGTCGCCGTTGCGGCGCTGGCGTTCACCTCGGCGAGCTTGACTTCAATCTGAGCGACGCTCATCTTCGCGGCCTCTTCGGCAGCCTGTGCGGCCGCAATTTCTTCCTCAGAGGGGCGGCTTGCGCCATCTGGGGCAGCACGAGGAGGGCGCAGGCGGCGATAGCCGTCAGGCCCGTGCGAATGGTTCCGCGTCGTCTCATCGTTGTCTCATCTCGTCCAATTAGGTGCGCCGGAGCGCGCGTACTGGGAAAGAGCCTATCCACTTTCGTCACGCTTGGCAACAGACACACCACAAAACTCAACTTTCACACATGCAACAATCGCAACATTCATAACATCAGCACCATGATTACCGCGCAAATACCTGCGTTTTCATAACATTTTTCAACCACCACTGCGAGCCTCCTCACACCCCGACACCACACCCCTCTGTCACAAAAGTCCACCATCCGGGACCATCGCGCCCAGGCCTCGTCGATGACAAACAATTGGAGACATGAACCGTCGAATGTGCCGCTGACTGCGCGTCAGCACAAGCGACTGCCGCGCAGTCCCCTGACAGCGGGACGCGCCTCGACGCATGTTCACTTCACCGCATCTGCGGCCCGCCGGAGGGAATCAGAGACGACACACCCCTCACCCTAAGGAGCCGCACAATGACCGCCAACGACTGGTCCTTCGAAACCAAGCAGATCCACGCCGGGTACAACCTCGACCCCGCCACCGGCGCGACCGCACTGCCCATCTACCAGACCTCCTCCTACGCTTTTGAAGACACCGCGCAGGCAGCGAGCCGCTTCGCCCTGCAGGAACTGGGCCCCATCTACACGCGCCTGACCAACCCGACGACCGACGGCGTCGCCGCACGCATCGCGGCCCTCGAGGGCGGCGTCGGCGGCCTCTCGTTTCCTCCGGCCAATCCGCGACCGCCCTGTCGATCCTCGCCCTGGCCGTCGCCGGCAACAACGTGGTCGCCTCCCCTCCCTCTACGGCGGCAGCGTCACCCCTGCTGAAGAACACGCTGGGACGCCTGGGCATCGAGACACGCTTCGTCGCAGACCCCCTTGACCCCGAGGCCTGGCGCGCACTCGCCGACGACAAGACGGTTGCCTTCTACGGCGAGACCATCCCCAACCCGCAGGGCGACATCCTCGACATCGAACCGATCGCTGCCGTCGCCCACGAGGTCGGCGTGCCCGCTCATCGTCGACAACACGGTCGCCACCCCCTACCTGATCCGCCCGATCGAGTGGGGCGCCGACATCGTCGTCCACTCGGCCACCAAGCACCTGGGCGGTCACGGAACCTCGATCGCGGGCGCGATCGTCGACTCGGGCAACTTCGACTTCGCCTCCCAGCCCGAGCGCTTCCCCTCTACAACACGCCGGACGAGTCCTACCACGGCCTCGTCTACGCCCGTGACCTGGGCGTGGGCGGCGCGCTCGGCGCGAACCTGGCGTTCCTGCTGCGCATCCAGACGCTCATCAACCGCGACCTGGGCGCCGTCACCCCCCTTCAACGCGTTCCTCATTTCGCAGGGCATCGAGACCCTCTCCCTGCGCATCGAGCGCCACGTCTCCAACGCGCTGGCGGTCGCCCGCTTCCTCGAGGCCCACCCGGACGTCGAGTCCGTCAACTACGCGGGCCTGGAGTCCTCCCCCTACTACGAGCTGGGCAAGAAGTACGCACCGCTGGGCACGGGCGGCCTGCTCTCCTTCGTCATCAAGGGCGGGTACGAGGCCGGACGGGCCTTCGCGGACGGCGTGCAGCTCCTGCCCGTGGTCGCCAACATCGGCGACGCGAAGTCCCTCGTCATCCACCCGGCCTCGACGACGCACTCGCAGCTGACCGAGGAGGAGCTGGTCAAGGCCGGCGTCGCGCCCGGCACCGTGCGCCTATCGGTCGGCCTGGAGAACATCAGGACATCCTCGCCGACCTGAGCTCGGCTTCGCCGCGGCCCGCGCGGCCACGGCTCATCAGACTCGTCGGCGGCCTCGGGATACACACTCCTGAGGCCCGAGGCCGCCGTATCTCCCCCCGCCTCCCGCGACAGCGAACCGCCCCTGCGAAAGAAGAAGGACATCATGAGCCGCCACAACCCTGCCCCCGCCCCCATCTCCGGTGCGTGGCGCGAGGGCGACCCGGTCGCCTTCCGCAAGTTCGCGAACCTGGGCGCCCAGCGCCCTGGAAAACGGCGAGATTCTGCTCAGCGTGACGCTCGCCCTACGAGACGTGGGGCGAGCTGGACGAGACCGGCTCCAACGCGGTCCTGATCCTGCACGCGCTGACCGGGGACGCACGTGTGCGGCGACACGGCCCCCGGCCAGCCCACCCCCGGCTGGTGGGACCAGATCGTGGGGCCCAGGGCGCATCATCGACACGGAGCGCTACTACGTGGTGGCCGCGAATGTGCTGGGCGGCTGTCAGGGGCTCGACCGGCCCGGGCCTCACTGGCGCCGGACGGGGCGCCGTGGGGTCGCGATTCCCCGTGATCTCCACGCGCGACCAGGTCCGCGCTGAGGCCCTCCTATCCGACCTTCTTGGCATCCACACGTGGGACATCGTCGTGGGCACCTCGCTGGGCGGACACCGCGCGATCGAGTGGGCGGTCACCTACCCCGAGCGCGTGCGCCGCCCTCGTGGTCGTGGCCTCGGGCGCGCAGACGACCGCCGACCAGGCGGCGTGGACTCACACGCAGATCCGCGCGATCGAGCTGGATCCGGCGTGCGCGGCGGCGACTACTACGCAGGGCCCCCGGCCCCAACGCCGGCTTGGCACTCGCCCGCCAGATCGCGCACACGACCCTACCGCTCCCCTCGAGCTGGACGAGCGCTTCGGCCGCATCCCCCAGAACGACGAGGATCCCCTGCACGGCGGGCGCCTCGCAGTCGAGTCCTACCTGGACCATCACGGCGAGAAGATCGTGCGCCGTTTCGACGCGGGCTCCTACGTGGCGCTGTGCCGCACGATGCTCTCCCACGATGTGGGCCGCGACCGCGGTGGCGTCGCCGAGGCCCTCAGGCGGTCACCGCTCGCACGCTCGTCGTCGCGGTCGACTCCGATCGCCTGTTCTTCCCCGAGCAGGTCTGGCAGATGGCGGCCGAGCATCTCGGGCGCGTTCTACCGCGAGATCCACTCCGACCACGGTCACGACGGCTTCCTCATCGAGCACGACCAGCTCACCGCTCTCCTCGACGAGTTCCTCAACGAGCGCATCCCCTCGCGCGCGTCCTCCTTCGCCTGATCGGCACACCCTTTTTCTCCGCGAGGCCACCCCATTGCCTCCTCCTCATCAACGAGGCCGGGGTGGCCTCGCGCGTTATGCTGACCCCATGAGCGTTACCAGCAATCCCACGCCCGGCGACGAACTGATCCCGGACACGAGCGATCGCTCTGACCTGTCCGGGGTGGACACCCCGGCCTCGTCACCCGAGGGGATCCCCGAACGCGACGTCATGGCACCGTGGGGCGAGGACGGCCCTCCCGGCGATCGTGGCGCGCCGACATCCTCGGCGATGGGTACGAGTCGCGCACGATCGAGCTCCTCGACGACGCGGAGGGCCCCTGCGTGGCGACCCTCGTGCGCGCGACCCCACCGCCGACGCCCGCATGACGGTCCTGTATCTGCACGGGCGCAACGACTACTTCTTCCAAACCGAGATGGCGCAGTGCCTGAGCGACGCGGGCGCCGCGTTCTACCGCGCTGGACATGCGCAAGTACGGGCGCTCCCTGCGCCCCCATCAGACGATCGGCTACGCCAACGACCCGTCCGTGTACGACGAGGGAGATCGGCGAGGCCATCGAGATCATCCGCTCCGAACGCGAGGACGAGCGATCATTCCTCATGGCCACTCGACGGGCGGCCCTCATCGCGACCCTGTGGGCGCATCGCCACCCGGGCGTCCTGGGCGGCCTGATTCTCAATTCAGCGTGGCTGGAGATGCAGTCGATGGCCGCCTGGCGCGGGGCGATGGCCCCCGTCATCGGTCGGATCGCGTCGCGTAACCCCATGTGGGAGGTGCCCTCGGGCGGGACCGGCCACTACGGTCGCTCACTCGCGGGGCGCGCCTCCTCGGAGCTGCTGATCCCGGAGGGGCTGTCGGCGCAGGACCCGTCGGTCGCGGGCTGGCCGATCGTCCAGGAGTGGAAGCGTCCCGAGTCCTACCCGGTCCCGGCCTCGTGGCTCGAGGCGATCATGGCCGGGCACGAGACGATCGAGAAGGACGTGCATCTGGAGTGCCCGGTCCTGTCGATGGTGTCCACCTCGTCCTATTTCGAGGAGGAGTGGGGAGAGCGGTCTTCACCTCCGACACCGTCTTGGATCCCCACGGTCATCGCCGAGCGGAGCCTGGGCCTGTCGGACCCTGGTGACGATTGCCCGTTTCCGGCAAGCACGATCTGGTCCTGTCGGACGCTCCCGTACGCGAGGCCGTGTACGCGACGATGCGCGGCTGGCTGGACGCTTTCGTGCACTGAGCCCTCAGGTGGCGAGGGAGGCCCGGGATCGCGTGATCCCGGCCCTCTCGTCGTGCGTGCCGCTGCGGCCGCGCTGTCAGTGCCTGGCGGAGTGCTGTCCGCGCGGAGCCTGGGCGTACTCGCGCACGATCTCGCGGTTGATCTCGTCGAGGGCTTCCGCCAGGGGTCGGGCCGAGGCGGTCGCCAATGCGGACCTGTCCCCACGCGTCGATATGGCCGAGGCCGCGCGCGGTGAGCAGGGTGTCGAGCGACGGTGTGCAGGCCTGCGCCCGAGATCGCGCCGCTCGCGGCGAGCACCAGGTCGGCGGGCAGGCCCAGCTCGCTGCGGGCCACGAGGGCGTGTCCTGGCCGAGAATCTCCGCAAGGGGTGCGCAGTCCGGCCTCGTCGCGACCGAGGACCGGCAGGCCCTCCGCGCGCGCCTGGGCGACCTCAGGGGATTTCTTCGGGCGATCCACGGACGAGGCCGTGGCCGCGTCGGTTGCACCGCCATCGTTGAGTTCGTCGGACTCCTCGCGAGCGCGACGCGCGGCGCGGCGGCTCATGTGGGCGGGGCGCTCCCAGCGAGGCTTGTCTTCCTCGGCGGGTAGGCTGCTCGTCGGCCTGGGGTTCGTCGGCCTGCTGATCGTCGGCCTGCTGTTCATCCGCCTGCGATCGTCGGCCTGCTGATCGTCAACCTGCTCAGGGGCTTCCTCGGGGCGAGGCTCGTCGGCGGGAGCTTCGGCATCATCGTGAGCGTCGACGTCGGACTCGTCGGCCACGTCGTCAAGCATTCTCGTCCGCGGCCTCATGCTCGTCGGCGATGTCGGTGTGCTCATCCGCTGCTGCGGGCTCCTGGGCCTCAACTGCTTCCCTGAGCGGCGTTGTCTTCGTGATCGAGGAGTTCGTCGGCCAGCTCGGCCAGCTCCGCCTCGGCGCCCCTCGGAGTCCTCGACCAGCTCAGCCTCAGATTCCTCAGACTGTTCTGAGCCTCAGGTTCGTCGGCCTCAACTGCCGCTCGGCGCTCTCGTCGGACTCCGCGACGCGCTCGGCGTCCTCGGTGCCCTCGGCGTCCTCAACGCTGGCGGCCCGCATCCGCGTGGTCGTCAGACTCGGATTCGGGCTGCTGCGTCGCTCAGCTCCGCCTCGTCGCGCGAGGCTTCCACGGCCTCGTCGGACGGCTGCTCGTCGGAGGAGTCTTCAGTGGAGGACTCTTCGGCGGCGGGCTTGAAGGGGCCGGGGCTCCCTCGTCGATCGGGTAGGTGAAGACCTCGCGCAGGTGCGGGGCAACCTTCGGCGTGGGGCGCGTCGTGGGGGTCTCAGAGTCCTCTTCGTTCGAGGCCTCGGCGCTCTCCTCGGGAGGCGCGGGGATCGCTGCTTCTGCGGGCACGCTTTCCTCGAAGGGAGTCGCCTGCTCAGTCGCGGCGGTCAGCTCGGGCGCTGCGGTCGCGGAGGCGAGGAGCTGCGGGCGCGTGGCCGTAGGGGCGCGGGCCGACCCGCGTTCACGTCGAGGAAGAGGCGCCCGTTGGACATCTGGCGCAGGTTCATGAGGTGCACCTCGACGCCGGAGGTGGCCAGCACGGACAGGGGCGGGGCGCACGGAGGGTCGATGTCGCCCGCGACCATGATCAGGCGGGGGCCCCGGGCCCGACGGCCGGGGCATCGAGTCGCGGAACTGCGTCCAACCGGCGCGGGAAGCCCTCGGGGCCGGAAGGGTACTCGGCGGCGAGATCCGACCAGGAGATCGAGGCGACCTCGGCCAGTCGGGACAGGGAGGTAATGAGGGTCTCGGAGTCGAGTTCTTTGAGGATTTCGACGGAGACGATCTGGCCGGTCACGTCGAGGGCCGTCAGGCGGGGCGTCTCCTCGTCGTCCTGGCCGGTCATGTCGCGCCAGGTCACGGGGAAAAGCGGACGCGAGACGATCTGCAGGACCTGCTGGCAGATAGCGTCAACGAGGTCGGGTCCCAGGTCTTGGGCGACCGGGTATCCGAATTGAGCGGGTACGAGGTGACCATCCTCGAACTCAAACAGGGCCATCGCTCTTTCCTTCACGTGTATGGGGCGCTCGTGGCCATTGTTTCATACGTTCCAAAAAGAAGCTCGAACGACACAGGCACATTGCGGTAGATACCACGTAATTATCAGGCGATAATACGGGCGTCGACGAGCCATCTCAGCCGCAGAATCCACCGCACCCACAGTCTTTCAAGACGGTAGAATAGTTCGCTAGTACGACACGATGCCGTCACGACGAACAGGACAACGATGCCCGACCTCAACATTATCCAGGAGACCTCGAGAAGTTTCTCCAGGAACTGAGCGAGCTATCCACAGAAGTTGGTGGCTTCGTCGACAATCCCTCCTACCTATCCCCTGGTTGACTCGGCCATGGATGGCGGTTCCTCCGGCCAGCAGGCAAAGTACGCGGGTGACACATGGAGGAACAGCTCACCGCATTGAAGACCTCACTTGCGACCCTGGCCGACAACGTCGTGCCGTGGCCAACCAGTTCAGGGCGACCGAAGAGATCAACCAGCAGGCGATCCAGCGGGTCGCTGGCCAGCATCCCGAACCCTGCCCACCTGGGGCCCCTCGAAGGAGAATGAGACATGGCGATCACATGGGCAAATATCCTCGAGTGGGAGACCGGTCAGCTCGAAGAGATCGCACAAGACACTCCTCGAGGCCAGCCAGGGCCTACAGAAGGCCTACGAAAAAGGGCAGGATCACCTGAACGCGCTTCAGTCCCAGGAGCGATGCCGTCACCGCGATGCGCGCGACGACCATCTCCAACCTCGCCTCGCTCGAACGCGCCCCTCACCAACGTCAACGGCGCCCTCGCTGGCCATCGAGGGCGCACGCGACGGCGTCGCGACACGTCCTGCCCAGCGTTAACGACGCTGCTGGCCGAGGCAGCCACGAATACAGTGCGACGATTCCATCGCGACGGCAGCTCGTCGCGATAGGATCAAGGACGCAAACGCGGTGGTACATCCTCGCGCATCAGCACATCGAGACAGAGTGGAGCATCGTCAGATACAGGCCGACCAGGTCGACACGGATCTCTATCACGCCCTCCAGGACATCAATCAACGACCGCTACACGGACGGCGACGGGGCAAACAACAAGGTCGTCGGCATTCCCGATTTCCCCAGCCGAACTGGTCTCCCTCCCAGGTCGCGGCCTGGGTGGAACTCGCTGCCCGAGGACCGCAAGCAGCTCCTCATGGACCACCGCCCCGACGACATTCGCCACCTTGATGGGACTCCCCGCATACGCGCGCGACAGGGCCAACCGCTTCGCCCTCGACGGCTACTTTGACGAGAAGGGCAAGTACCACAAGGGGGCCCTGGCGAGATGCCGAGCAGGGAAGTCAACGACGCCAATGCCAAGTATCAAGCAGCCCTCAAAAGAGCGCGAACAAGGAACTCAACCCCGCCCTCGCCAAAAACGACTACACCGACCCTGGTGGCGACGGCAAAGAGAGTACGAGCAAGCACTGGAGAAGTACCAGGACCTCAAGGCCATCAAATCGCAAACAGACCCGATCCATCGACTGACCAGCGGCCTTGCTCCCGCCTACCTACTCGACTTCAACTACGACGAGAAATATCACCGCACGACCGCCATCGTCTCCGCGGGCAACCCCGACACCGCCACGCACGTGTCGACCCTCGTTCCCCGGCATCGGCACGATGTGCGCGGCGACCTCGACTACTACATGGACTTCAACGACCGCCTCAGGGATCAGACCAAAGCACGCGGGGTCGACCCGAATAACGTCGCCACCATCTCCTACCTCGGCTACGTCGCCCCCAAGAACTCGGGGTCCCGACCTCAGAATCGTTCAGGCGGCCAGACATCGGCTATGCGAAACCGAGCTGCGCCCAAAAGCTGGCCCCAATTCGAGGAGGGAGCTGCGCGAGACGCGAACGCCAACAACCACAAGTTCACCAACACGCTCCTCACCCACTCCTACGGCTCGACGACGGGAGGTAGAGCCGCAACGCTCATGGCCCCGGCACCGTCGACACGCCTCATCCTGCTGGCTCCCCGGAGGCCGGGGTCGATTCAATCGATGCGTACAGCGTGTCCCAAGGAACACGTCTATGTTTCGGTCGTTCCTCCGGAGATTCTCGTCGCAGGACTCAGCACCATCATCGGAGTGATTCGGGAAAAGACCCCCGAATCTCGACGGGATTACCCACCTGAGCGGCGACGTCACAGATCTGGAAAACTGCCGCCTCGAGTACGCACATCTTGACGAGGCGATCACCAGACTGACCGCTATGCACGCAGACCACCACATGACCTACTTCGACGAGGGAGACACGCACGTCTCAGGATTTCGCGCAACATCGTCGCAGGCGGCAACCCAGACTACCGACGAGGAATGGGAAGCGCTCAGAGGGCTCAAGGAAAAGTAACAGAGCTCGACCGGAAACCCTGGCTGAAGAAACTCGCGAGAAACCGCTGAAAAGCAAACACCGCCACCTTCGCCGTCAGACGTCATGCCGGGAGATCCTCTCCAACGGCACTGGTGACCACGAGACAACTCAAACGGCGGTCCGGTCTCCGCAGGCTGGGGCCGCCGAGTGCATGAGGATGACGAGCGCCTTCGGACTGTCTCAGCACTCTCTAGACACCACCCCGCAATGCCCCGACAAGGCTAGAATGGCGAGCTAGCGAAGGACTGATTCGGCTCAAGGACAGGACAACGATGCCCGACCTTAAAATCTGCACTGGCGACCTCGAGAAACTCTCCTGCGAGCTGCGGGAGGTGTCCGGACAGGTCGGCCGTTACATCTCCCTACCCCCAACCTCGCCCGGGTGCAGTCGGCCATGCCAGGCGGCTCCGCGGCCCAGAAAGGCGCAGCAGGCTGGCGAACACATCGAGGAGCAGCTTTCAACACTCAGGAACATCCTTCGCCGCTCTGTCCGACAACGTCGAAGCATCAGCCAAGCAGTTCAGCGTCACTGAAGACATCAACGACGCTGGCACTTCAGGCAATCAGAGCAAGCGTGCCCATGGGTTTACCTGCCGACCGGTCTCGCGAGGGGAGGTAAGCCATGGCGATCACCTGGGCAGATGTCCTCGAGTGGGAAACAGGCCCCTCGACTCAATCGCGGCCGACCTCGGCGAGGTAAGCCAGGGTCTACGCTCGGCGCATGCGACCGGCGAAAACGCCCTTGGAGCAATCCGATCGGAGGGCCTTGCGGTCGCTCATGATGCGAGCAACGACGACGTCCAACCTCGAATCTCTCGAGCAAGCCGCCATGAGCGTGAATGATGCCCTCGCATGGCTATCGAGGGGCGCTCGCGACGGGTGTCACAATCGAAAAGCAAACGCCGAAGATGCAGAGGCCTACGCCATCGCGCACTAACTGCACGATCGCAGCCGACGGCGCGGTCACCTGCACCCCACCGACGACACCGACCCGCAGGCGGTTTTCGAGGCACGTTCCGCCATGATGACGCTCATGTACGAAGTGGCTTCAATCCTCGATGATGCAGAGCGCGTCGACAGCGAGCTCTCCAGCGCTCTCAGCGCGATCAGCACCAACCCCCACGCGAGCAGCGTTGGGGTGGTCAGCAGTCTCGCCAGCGTTCCCCCTTTCCCGGACTCCAACTGGACTCCCGCTCAGAGCGCAGCCTGGTGGAAATCGCTTCCCGAGGAACGCAAGAAATTCCTCATCGAGCATCGTCCAGACGACATCCGGCACCTCGACGGCCTCCCCGGCAAAGGTGCGCGACGAGGCCAACCGAAACGCGCTCGAGGGATGCGTGGATGCCGACGGGAACAAGCGGCAGGGCGCCCTCAAAGACGCCGATCAAGCAGCTCAAGGACGCACAGAGGGACTACGACATTGCCCATGCGCGCCGCTCAGCCGATCCAAGATCAGAAGACCTGAGACTGGAGGAACACTAGAGCCGCAGAGAAGCTCAGACAGGCACAGGAAGCCCGCGAAGACCTGAAGACGATCCACGAACAGATCAATAAGAACGAGCGCGGGAAAGATGGCCCTCAGCGAGCATACCTACTCGATTTCAATTACGACACGAAGCATCATCGCACGACAGCCATCGTCTCCGCGGGCAATCCCGACACCGCGACCCACGTATCGACGCTCGTGCCGGGCATCGGCTATCCAACGTCCGCGAGAGGCTCGGTTACTACATGGACATCAACGACCGCCTGCGGGCACAGACCAGACACGCGGGGCTCGACCCAAACAACGTCGCCACCATCTCCTACCTCGGCTACGTCGCTCCGAAGAATTCCGTTCTCGATGGTGGAATACTCCAGGCGAAGGACATCAGCTACGCCGACGAGGGCGCTCCGAAGATCGCGCGCTTCATGGAGGGTTGCGCGCGAGCGGCGACGCGAACGGGCATTCATTCACCAACACCCTCATCGGACACTCCTACGGGTCAACCACTGCCGGTAAAGCCATGACACAGGTAACCAAGGGCGTCGTCGACAACTTCATCATGTGCGGGTCGCCGGGAAGCGGGTCAGAGCATCGACCAGTACAACGTCCCGTCGGGGCACGTCTACAGAGTCATCCATCCCCGAAGGGGACAGAGTGCAGGGCATTGCACCCGACGACACTTACGGACGTGATCCCAAGAAACTCGAGGGAATTACGCACCTCAGCGGAGATGCCACCAACGCCAAAGGCTACTGGCACCGACTCCCTTTCCGTCACGAGCAGTCGATTATGGCTTTCAGAGCCGAAGCGTACGACGACACCTTCCACTTCAATCCAACCACTCGGCCTACTTCGAGGCGGGCACCCGCACATCCCACGATTTCTCACACATCATCGCCAAAGCAAGGAGGCGACGACCGACGCGCAGTGGGCGGCCATCAGGCTGAACGTGGGAAGTAGGAATCCGGCAACCAGCACATGCTGAACGGCGGTCCCGGCCTCCCGCAGGCTGGGGCCGCCGCCGCATGTGGGATGACGAGCGCCTTCGGACTGTCTCAGCACTCTAGACGCCACCCCGCACGCTCTGACAGGCAAGGCGTATCAACAGGGATCATAAAGAAAAACACGGCGCTGGAACCTATCGAACAACGAGCACTGACAAACAGAATTTCTTCCCTGGATCCCATGCTCAGATCTCTTCAACACGGTAGAATAATGAGCTAGACCAACACCGCCTAGGACAGGGACAACGATGCCCGACCTTGAAATTCACGAGGGCGACCTCGAAAAACTCTCGACAGAGCTGCGCGCAATTTCAGAGAAGGTCGGCCGCTACATCCCCTTCCACCCAACCTCGCCCAAGTACAGTCAGCCATGGATGGCGGCGACGCCTGCAGAGCAGGCCCAGTACGCGGGTG
>BNJT01000415.1_pt1 | contig 14785 bp, 12 predicted proteins | sample 8540491 | NCBI WGS metagenome assembly BNJT01 (sample SAMD00202455, study PRJDB9452) | human saliva metagenome | host: Homo sapiens
CTTTATAAAAAATAAAAGAACAATTGAAAATCTATATGAGCAAATAAAATTACAGAAGAAGATATAGTTTATTTCGAAACTCAATTTCAAGTAGAGAATGCCGATAAGTCTGATTTGATAGAAATAAAAGAAGAGTTGATAAACTCAGGATTATTAAAGGAAAAAGTTTCAAATTGAAGAAAAATAAGAATAATTACTTTGTAATTAACTATAATGGAATAGATATTTATGTTGGGAAAATAATATTCAAAATGATGCAATTACAACAACTTTCACGCCGTGATTATCTTGGTTTCATGCAAAAGATATTCCAGGAAGTCATGTTGTATTTTAATAATAACCCAGATGAAAAAACAAAAGAAGTAGCGGCGTATGTTGGCTGGATATTTTCTAAATTTAAAAATGAAGATAGAGTTGCTGTAGATAAGGACCTTATAAAATGTGAAAAAAATATCAGGAGCAAAACCCGGATGGTTATTTATACTGAGCAAAAAACAATTAAATCAAAAATAGATAAGATGTTTATTAACGAATTAATCAAACAATAAATTTGTTTAATACTTTAACCCCAAAACGACTGTATTTGTAGAGTGGTTACTAAGGAAAATTTGCAACATGCTATAATAGCTTTAAATTTTATAAGTGTTCGTAGGTAGGATAAACAGATAATAAATGATGGTAGAAGGACATGAAAATGGAGAAAGGATTATTAATAGTTCTATCAGGACCACCAGGTAGTGCAGGTCAAAGTGTACCGTAAAAGAACTGAGAGCAATGATGGTGACTGAATATTCGTACTTTCAACGACTCAAGAGCTATGAGACCAGGAGGAAAGAGACAGTATGATTATTTTCAAAACAAAAGAAGAATTTGAAAAATTAATTGAACAAGGGAGCTTTTAGAATATGATGCACAATATGTGGATGTTCGCTACTATGGGACACCAGTTAAATATGGGAGGGAAACTATGGATAAAGGAAAGATATTTTAGAAAACAGAAGTACAAGGTGCTGGACAGGTAAAAAGTAAGATACCTGATGCGTTGTTTATCTTTTTAGCACCACCAAGTATAGCAGATTTAAAAGACAGATTAAAAAGGTCGTGGAACAGAAAGTGATGATGTAATAGAATCACGTGTAGCGAAAGCTAAAAGAAATAAAACATGATGCACTTATATGATTATGTAGGAAAAACGATGAAGTTGATAAGGCTGTCGAAAGAATAAAAGCTATTATTCTAAGTGAGCATTTAAAACGTGAGCGTATAGAGATGAAAATATCGTCGTGCATTGTTAGAATTAGAAGAAATGTAGGAGAAAAGAATGTTATATCCAAAATTAGATGTATTAAAATCAAAAGTAAATCATAAAATATATGTTAGTATCATTAGCAAGTAAAAGAGCAAGAGAACTATTTGCTAATCCTGAGACAGCAAAATTAGAAAATATACTCACATAAAGAAGTAGGGAAAGCATTAGAAGAAATAGCAGAAGGAAAATTTCGTTTTAGAAAAATAATAGTTTACAAAAATATTATTTTAGTGTAAAGTAATATAAGTATTTTTCTTTCGAGTGATCGCGGTGTATTTCTGCTGAGGAAAGTCCATACCACACAAGCTGAGATGCTTGTAGTGTTCAACGCTAAACGAAAATAAGTTTAGGCACCATTAGTGACGGCAGAAAGTATAACCTAAGTACATGTATATGGTTATACATCTTGAAAAGTGCCACAGTGACGAAGTTCTTATAGAAATGTAAGAAGGGAACGCGGTAAACCCCTTGAGTGAGCAATTCAAATTTTGGTAGAAGCACTTATCCTGCAGAATTGAATGTAGAATAGGAAATATAGTATATTTAGACAGATGATCACAGCTATTTTTACGAGAGAGACTGTCTTGTTTGAGTAAGAATAGATACAGAATATGGCTTATGATAAGAAAAATAACTAGTTCTAGGGCTCTTAGGGGGCCTCTTTTTAAGGAGGAAGAAATGAAATTTAATTTAGTAGCGACAACGCCTATGGAATTGAAGGATAGTAGCAAAAAAGGAAGTACAAGATTTAGGATATGAAACAAAGGTAGAAAATGGTAGAGATACTATTCTGGGACAAAAAGAGCAGTACGATCAAACCTTTTGGTTAAGATGTGCAGATAGGGTAAAAATTGTTGTTGCACAATTTCCAGCATGGCACATTTGAAGAGTTATTTGAAAAACAAAAGAAATAGACTGGGATAAATATTCTTGTTGATGCTAAATCCCAGTAGACGGACGTAGTCACAAATCAACTCTATGTAGTGTATCTGACTGTCAATCAATTGTAGCAATAGTAGAAAAATGAAGAAAAGTTATGGTGTTGCAGGATGGTTAACTGAAACAGTGAGCGATATCGTTTAGAAATAATAATGTTAAATGACATTGCAACAATATTATAGACACATCTGGGGATGGACTTCATATGTGTGATATCGAGCACAAGGACCTGCACCGCTAAAGAGAGCACCAATAATGGTAAAATTAACTAATGAAAGGAGAAACCCCTTTATATGATGTATTTTGTGCGATCAGGTACGTTGTTGATAGAAGCAGCAATAAAGCAGTCAAAACATGGCACCAGGTATAAATCGTAATTTTGACGGAAAAATGGCCATGGATGCCAAAACTGGTGATGAAGAAAGAAATAAAGCTGAGGAAGCAATAGACTATGAGAAAGAATTAGAGTTATATGGTTCTGATATCGATCCTAAAATGATTCAAAACCGGCACGAAAATAATGCAGAAGAGCTGGACTAGCGTGGGTGAGCAAAATTTGCCATGCCAGTGTATGATTTGTGTAAAAAGAGAATCTGGATGCGTTGGCCACTTACCATCCATATGGGAGGAGAGCGGTGAGAAAAGTGAAGTGAAGAGGCAATGATAGGGAGTTTAGGAAGTCAATCGAAAATCAAAAATATTGGTCATTGTACGTACGACTTCACCGAGTGTGAACACTTATATCTGCAAAAGAGCAACTAAGAGCAGCATTATACGCTCTGTTGAATGTACTTATTATCTGCACTGGGAGAGAAATTAAGATACACCGACAATTGCAACAATAGGCCTTTAGACTAAATTGAGTGAGCAAAAGTTTTACATAATAAATACAGAAAAGAGAGGTAGAGTTATGCGTAACAGTACTGCACAAGCTGTATTATGGTAATGTTGTATCTTCAGATAGACATGTTTTGTAATTCAAGAGATTAGCCAATCGCCTTAATATATCTCCTCACATATTTATCATGAGAAAGTTAGTTCTTCGCGATTTAGTAAAAGCCAATACAGGTGTAGGTGGAGGATTATAAATATATAAAAGCAAACAAAAAGTTTCTTTTATATGATATTTATGTGGCACTTAATGGCGAAGGTAGAGATTGTTTTAAAACGGACTATGTTTCTAAAATATTTGAAGGTGCATTAGCTGTTGATAAGAGATGATGAAAAATATCTTAATAAATGTTAATTCAATTAATCAATCAATAAAAATCATTAGAAGAAATTACAGTAGATAATTTGGTAGAAGATATTTTAGATGAAAACCAAGAATTGCCTAGATTGGAATAATTAGAAGAAGAGTTTTGAAGTTAATGTTCTTTTTATGATAGAATGGTATTATACCATTCTATCCTTTAATTTATAGTGCAGAAGAAAAGTCTTCTATAAATTTATCGATGTTTTCAAAAATCTTCATCAGTATCGGCTTTCTATTTCAATTTTTAAGTTTTGATAGGTTAGTAGCATCAGTCCGACAATTTGCTCATTGAATTGATCTACGCAGAAACACAATATTGTTCGCAGACAGTATCCCTGAGTACCGATAACACTGTAAATTTTGCCACTAAAATCTTTTTCGCTAGTGCTTCAAAAATTCTTCCATTTCTTCTGGAGTCACCCTCACCATAAGTATAGGTAGCAACGATAAATGCATCGGCATCATCTACTCAAAATCTACCATATCTTCGATGAATAATCAATTTCTATACCTTTTCTGCTTCAAATTTTTATTATTAGCCTGATAACATTTCTGTATTACCATTAAGTTAGTATATACTATTTTGATGTTCACCAATATCACCCGATTCTAATTAAAATTTATTATCAACTAATTAGTATTATAACCTATATAAAACAAAATAGTAAATATAAGGAGAGAAGTAATTTTAAGAGTATTACTTTGAGAAGTATTATTGATAGTATATAAAAAGTTATAATGAAATATAAGATTATAAAATATAAATCTAGAATTGTGCATAAAGATGTATTGTGATTTTTATTTATAAATAGTAAATAATCTATAAAGTATATTATTCGTATTTTATATTGTTAAGATAATATAATAAAGGTAAAATTAGTAATGTATCGTACATTGGTCAAAGCATTATTTTGCAATTACGTTAAAATATATGGAGGTACTAAGGACTAAATTTTTAAAAGAATATGATGTTATTAGAATTGGGGAGGTCATGTTGGGATTGAGGCTATAACGCGCGAGCAGAAAAGGTGTAAAACTCTATGATTATAATTAATTTGGATACAATTGCTTTTATGCCATGTAATCCAAGTGGGGGCCTGCCAAAGGAATAGTTGTTCGTGAAGTTGATGCACCCAGGACTTATGGGTCGTTGGTGCGATAAACAAATATTCAAAGTAAGATGTTAAATACAGCAAAAGGTCCACCGCTGTTCGTGCATTGAGAATGCAACTTGATAAAGTAGCTTACACAGACTGAGATGAAACGTATGAGGAAACACCAACTTAGAGATATTGAAACGCGATGGTTCGAGAGTTAATAATAGAAAATACAAAGTAGTTGGACTGAAAATCTATGTTAGCACAGCTTATAAAGCTGTGCACTATTATTACTACAGGTACTTATCTGCGTGGTGAAATAGTTATCGGTGATGTAAAAGCATTCATCGTGGTCCGAATCATCAAATGCCATCAATTGATTTAGCAAAAACAATTAGAAGAATTAGGGTTTGATTTAGTAAGATTTAAAAACAGGAACACCTCCGCGTGTTAATGCGGACAGTGCGTAGATTTTTCAGCAAACCGTACCCAACCTGGTGATAATGAGAAGTATGCATTTAGTTATGAAACCACGGAATATGTTGAAGACCAAATCATATGCTGGTTAACTTATACAAATGCAACTACCCACGAGATAATAGATAGAAACTTAAGTTCATAGCTATGTACTCTAGGAGTAATAAAAAGGAAATGGACCAAGATATCGTCCAAGTATAGAAGATAAATACGTGAGATTTAATGATAAAGAGAGACATCAATTATTTTTAGAACCTGAAGGGCGTAATACAAAAGAGATATATATTCAAGGATTGTCAACATCGTTACCTGATGATGTTCAGTATGACATGGTAAGAAGTATAGCTGGATTAGAAAATGCAGTAATTATTAGAAATGGATATGCCATAGAATATGATGCAGTAAACCCTATGACATTATGGCCGACTCTAGAAACAAAATTAATAGATGGATTATTCACTGCTGGTCAAATTAATGGAACAAGTGGATATGAAGAGGCGGCTGGTCAAGGAATTATGGCGGGGATTAACGCAGCGTGTAAAATTTTAGGTGAAGAACCTATGATTTTAGGACGTGATGAAGCTTATATTGGTGTCTTGATAGATGACTTAGTAACTAAAGGAACAAATGAACCATATAGATTATTGACATCGCGTGCCGAACATAGATTATTACTATCGTCACTGATAATGCATGAGGCATGCTTACCAGAAAAAGCACATAATGATGGATTAGTAATCGAAGAAAGATATAGAAAATCTCAGTGAAAAACGTCACAGTGGCTGATGAAATAGAAAGATTAAAAACATTTAGAATAACACCAACTGCGTACAACACATTAGAAAAGCTAGTGGAATTAAATAGTGCAGTCATGAGAGAGACGGAACACTTGCAATTGATATGTTAAGCACGTCCAGAATTGAGCCAGGCAAAAATGTTATGTATTTAGTAGATGATTCTACAATATTGCCTAAAGACAGAACAAGTAGAAATAGAAGTTAAATATGAAAGGATATATATATCTCTACAACAAGTTGAAAACTTACATGAATGCGATGAAAATTCCAAGTGATTTAGATTATGATGAGGTACCGAGTTTGCGCAATGAAGCTCGTGAAAACTTAAAAAGTTTTTACCGTTAACAATAGGTCAAGGTCCTGTATTTCTGCGAGTTAATCCAGTGATACTTTATCTTCTATTGTTTTCTTAGAAACAAAGAAGAGGGACAGAATAATGAATACAGTACAATTGGTATAAAAAGTTGAGGACAAATATAGTTCTTAGTGATATATTCAAAAGGAACAATGTATATTTTGAATTGGTAGTAGAATGGAATCATTAATTTAACTGCTATAACTGAAGAAGAGGAATTTTATACTGACATTTTTATGATTCACTTGTCACTCTCGTTTTATATAGAGACTATAGTAGCAAGTAATATTTGTGATGTAGCAGTGAGCAGGATTTCCTGGACTCCTCTTTAAAATATTATATATCCATTACTTGTAGGCAACAATAGTTGATTCGTTAAATAAGCGTATTAAATTTTTAAATCTACTTCAAGAGGAATTGGGATTGACAAATGTAACTATACATGCACGTCAGAAGAAGTTGGTCAAGATAAAAATTTGAGAGAGTTTTGAGATAGTAACAGCTAGGGCGGTTGCTCGTTTAAAATGTTTTAGTTGAACTATGCCTACCATTAGTAAAGGATGGGATTTCTAAGTTTAAAGGCACAAAAGGCTGAAGAAGAAACTGATGAGGCAATAACTGCAATAAAGCTTTTGGGTGGTAAATTAGAGCAAGATATGGAATTTGATGTAGAAGGCGAAGAACGTCATGATACTAGAGATAAGAAAAGCTAAAGAGACACCAAATAGATATCCAAGGAAAGCTGGAATACCTAATAAAACCATTAAAAAGCAGTTCATTGAAATTTCAAATGGACTACTAACTATAAAAGTTAATTCAGAGGAAATAAAAAGAAAAATTTAATAATTTTCATATCTTTATGATTTTATATTATTATAGTATAATAATATAAAAGGAGGATATATATGGACAAAAGTAAAGAATTTTCAATAATTTTTGAATGGTACAGCACTAGAGTGGTAGCTGGTTTAATTCCAAAATGCAGTATTGAGTACATTATTTAAAATATCTAGGAACATTATTTGCACCTAGCTATTTACTACATTATCACAAGCAATGTATTTATTACAATTTCGATTCCGTATTAGTTGGAGTTATTGTAGGCAGTCTTTAAAATTCAAACCTTTAGAGTCATCTGTGCTAGGAGCAACAGTTTTAGTGGAAGTGGTTCATTGACTTATAATGCTGCGTAATAAAGCTTGACAGGTGATGATGAAATTTATTCAATGTAATGCTAGTAGCTATTATAGGGTCATTACTTATTTTCGCTGGTAAAAAGATAAATGGTGCAGTACAATTATATTTCTTCCAACAATTGGTGGATTAGTAGCAGCTTTTTGTTTAGTAACACACCTATATGAGGTTTAACTAAACTATTAGACATCAATTATATTTGAGTTTACTACACAAAGTCAATCTTAATGTATGTTGATAACTATGGCTTTTGTATGCTTTGATTGTAACACCGTATCAATAGTACAATGGGTATAATTTTCATTTACAAAATGAAAAATTATATAGGTGCTGGTGCAGCAACATTAGGACTAGCCTCTGCGGCAGCTGTATTAGCAATAGGACATTTAGAGCTACAGTAGAAGGAGCTACTAGCAGCGATTATTTTAGAGCCATTAGACTAATGATGCCAAACCAGTGGAGAAAACCCCAATTATTTTTAACCATTTTTAACTACTGCTGCAATAACTGGATTTCTGGCTATTTCTAAACATTGTAGGAAACGCATGCAGTGTAGGTTTTGTATTATCGGATTGATTGGCCTCTAAAATCATAAGAGATGACTCCATGGAGGTTTATTACAAATCGCTTTTAGCATTTTGTAATTCCTTTGAGGGCAGTCTTAGCGATAGATTCTATTGCAATGTTTTTAAAAATTATATACAGTAGATGGCATACAAACCAGAAAATCTATAGAAGATTCGATATGTCGATTCTCTTTTTCACAAATTTGTAAAACGTTACCAAGAATGGAGAAGAAATTTTTAAATTGAGATATGAGCATAATTAAAATATCGAAGATAAGAACAATATACCATATGTAGTTAATAGTTGTATTATAAGAGTATTAAGATAAATTAATAATTCATCTATAAAAGAATTAAATATATAAAGGAGGCTACTATGAGAATTTTATTTGCAGGTGCAGGAGCATTGGGACTGAGATTCGCTATATGTTGTTTAAAAATGAGAAGATGTTACTTTTGTTGATACATGGAAAAAGATCATGTAGAAAATATTAGAGAATGGCTTGAAGGTCATTATTGATAACAAAAAGAGCTTTGGTAATTATCATATACCTATATATTATCCTGATGAAGTTTTCGAGAATATGATGTACTTTTAGAAGCTACAAAGTCAATGCAGTTGAGAAGTATGCTGAGAAAGTAAAATATTTATCATAAAGATAAAAAGTTATTTGTATCTTAAATGATTAGGTCACGTAGATACTTTTAAAAGACTCTGTAGATGAAAAACATCTTAATAGGTGTTACTGTAAGGACGAGTGATTAGGAGGCCCAGGTGTTTTGAAAAGCTTAGTGGTACTGGGAAAACTGAGGATAAAAACAAGTGAAAAGAGGTTAATCTAGACCTAGAAATTATTGAGAGACTAAACCAAGCAGGATTAAATCTAAATTATTCAGATAATATTTACCAATCAATTTGCATAAAGCAGGTTTAAATTTGTGTTTTAAATACATATTGTACATTACTAGATTGCAATATAAATCAATATGGTAGTTATACATTTAGAGTTAACCGTGCCATCTTAGATGAAGTAACAGCGGGTTGGTCGGCTGAAGGTATCGATGTTAAACAAGAAATAATTGAGAAAATATAGAAAACTGCTTTTGATCCGAAAACAGCAGGATTACACTATCCATCATATCAAGATATGAAAAAGTGGTAGATTAACAGAAATAGACTATTTAAATCGGAGAAGTCTCTCGTTTAGGAAAAATTCATAATATTCCTACACCGGTATGTGACGTATAACTCTTTGATGATACACTGAAAGAGTCGGTTAATGGGAATAAATACTATATTAGAATAAGAGTTTCTTGATTAAATAAGAGATAATCAAAGGCCTTTGTTTCTGGAAATATCAATGTTTTACTTGTATCTAAAAAGGTATAATAATCGTATGTTCATTTGTCTATTTTCTAAATAGAGGAAAAAGATATGGCATTAGAAATTAATAAATGATCTAGGACACGTTTCTATCAGTGACTGATGTGATTGCATCAGTTGCTGGATGACAGCCGTACGTTGTTACGGAACTATAGGAATGGCTAGTAAAACTCAAGTTAAAGATGGAATTACAGAAAATATTAGGTGAAAAGAAAATTATTCTAAAGGAATATGTACAAAAAGATGATGGTAAATTAGGATTGATTTATACATTATTGTTATGTATGAAACAAAAATTCAGAAATTGCTAATAATGTTCAATCTTCAGTAAAATACCAAATTAGAAAAACATTAGGTGTTAAAGTGGATGAGGTTAATATCTTTATTTCAAGGCTCATCAAGGTTAATAAATAGGAGGAAAAGATAGTGGAAAAGATAAATGGCCTTGTTTTAGCTAAAATGATAGACTTAGGGTGCTAGAAATTTAGCTAAAAATGCAGAAAAATATAACTCATTAAATGTATTCCTGTTCCAGATGGAGACACAGGAACAAACATGAACCTATCTATGTCTTCAGGAGCTAAAGAAACAGCAGCTAATACTGTTGAAAATATTGGAGAACTAGGAAAATCATTCTCTAAAGGGTTGTTAATGGGTGCTCGTGGTAATTCAGGAGTTATTCTTTCTCAATTATTTAGAGGGATGTCACAATACATTGTTGACAAGAAAGAAATTGATTCTAAAGAATTTGCTGCCGCAATTCAAAATGGTGCAAGCATAGCTTATAGCTATAATTAAGCCGGTTGAAGGTACTATTTTAACAGTAGCTCGTGAAGCAGCAGAAGCAGGAGTTAAAAAAGCTGAAAGTACAACATCTGTTATTGAAGTAATGGAAGCTATCTATGCGGAAGCACAAGAATCACTTAAGAGAACACCAGACCTATTACCTATTTTAAAAGAAGTAGGTGTTGTCGACTCAGGAGGACAAGGACTTGTTTGTGTATCAAGGTTTCTGCTCTCTAAAAGGAGAAGAAACGATTGGTTTAGATGCAAGTTGAAACAAACAGTAGTTGATATGCACCTAAGATGATCATGACATGGGACTTCTGAGTCCAGAAGATATAGTTTATGGTTTCTGTACAGAATTTACTGTTCGTCTTGATAAAGATAAAAAAGAATTTGATGAAGATCAGTTCCGTAAAGATATGAGTGAGTTTGGAGATTCGTTACTTGTTATTTCAGATAGTGAGTATGTAAAAATTCACGTTCACACTGAGACTCCAGGAGAGGTGTTTAATTATGGACAACAATATGGAGAGCTTATAAAAATTAAATCAGATAATATGCGTGAGCAACATAGAGAAGTTTTAAGAAAACAAGAATCTAAACAAGCAACTACTTCAAAAGAAGTTAAAGAGCAAGCTATGATTTCTATTTCAATGGGAAGTGGATTAAGTAAAGTTTTAACTTCAATGGGCGTTGATTATGTAGTTGAAGGTGGTCAAACTATGAACTTTCAACAGAAGACATTATAAAGCTATAAAAGAAGTAAATGCTAAAAATATCTATATTTTCCCTAATAATAAGAATATTCAACTTGCAGCTAAACAAGCAGCAGAGTTAGCAGAAGAAAATGTTTATGTTGTGGAAAGTAAGACAGCTCCTCAAGGATTGGCTGCAGTAATGTATTTAATCCAATGTTAGTCCAGAAGAAAACTTTGCAAACATGCAAGAAGTATTAGGGACATAGTACATTTAGAAGTTAACTCATGCTGTTCAGATACGTATATTGAAGGTGTTGAGATTAAAAAGATGAATTTATGGGATTCGTGGATGGAAAATTGTAGTTTCTAATTTATCACTTATCACTGTATTAGAAGAATTATTAGAGAAATCTATCTGATGAAGACAAAAGGAAATCGTAATCCATTTACCTAGGTGAAGAAAAGCGCAGATGAATATCACGGATTTCTTTAGAAAATTAATCTGAAGATAAAATATCCTTGATGTAGAAGTTGAACTGTAGAACAGGACAACCAGTATATCCATACATCATAGGATTAGAATATTATTTTTGTTGAATAAAAGCAGCATTAATCTATTTAGATGAAATGCTACTTTGCAGTTAATCACTTTCATAATTGTATAAGGCAATATGAAAGGAGGATGTTATGGTAGATATTACTAATTGTATTACTTTTGCAGGAGTCTATCTAGGTTATAAACGAGGACTTATAATGCAACTGATTTAGGAACAAATTATAATAGGTTATCTTGTTTCTATGTTGTTCAGTTCTGCTTAGCTCATTTATTTACAGGATGTAATTCCCAATGACCTGATAATGTGCTGTAAGGATTAAACGGATTTACCAAAATCTTAATATTCCTACAGCTTATTATAGAGTTATTTCGCTTATTGTGATATTTATTGTGATTCGATTGATAATTCAAGTTTTTAGCCTATTTTTGGATTAATAAAAGAAAACACCTTTTAATAAAGACAACGGATAGATTTTTAGGTGCTATTTTAGTTTTGTAGAAATTTATTTGATAATCTTTAGTCTTTTATGTTGGAACAATTTTACCAACATCAGAATGGGAAAACAACAATTTTCACTCATTCAACACTTCCAGAGTATACTCAGAAAACACACCAATATTGTCAAAACAGCTAATGTTATTCTTCGATAGATAGAATATATATGATAGAGTTAAATTATTTAAATTATTACTCTATTTTTCAGTTTAATAAAAATTGTTAAAAAGAATATATTTAGTGTATACAGTTTTGTTGAATATAAGAAAATATTATGTTTGAAGGGTGAAAATTAATGATAAGATGATTCTGAAAATTAAATTTAGATTTAGTATTAAAAGATGTAGAAAAATATTGTTATTCAGAAATATCTGGCGAAAATATCTTTGAATATATAGTGATTTTGATAAGTTACTAGAAGTCCATAGAGAAATGAAGAAGCATAAGGAATTGCTAAGAAATACCCAAATGAATTCTCGTTTGAAAATTTACAATTATGAAGGAGCGTTAAAAAGCTAAAGATAGATAGTATTCTTTCAGAAAAAGATTTATTTTACATTTTAAGGAATGTTATTGTTTATGATAGATTTACAAAAGCGTTTTGAAGGAATAAAAATTCAAGAAAATAAAATCTTTATAGAAGTTTGAGATAAGTATATAGAAAAAACTAGATAACTTTGAAGATTTAGAGAAATACTTAGATAGAATAATTGATGAAGACGGCTATATTAGACCAGATGCATCATTAGAATTGAAAATATAAAAGCAAATATTGCCAAATTAAAAACTAAAAGTGACCAAGTATTAAAAATATAATAGAGCAAATGTGAAAAATTAACAGAGGCTATTGTTAATAAGCTAATGATCGTGATGTAATTTTTAGTTAAACCAGAACATAAGAATGATTTTTGGAGGAATAATCCATGATGAATCTGCTTCTGGAAATACATTTTACGTAGAAACTGAGAAAAATGTAGAAATAAATAATGAAATAGGTATCTAAGAAGAAAAAGAAAAGAAGAAATATTAAGAATTTTGAAAGATTCCTGAAGTTATAAAATAAAAAGCAAATGAATTGTTAAATTCATTATGGAATTTTTCTCAAGTGAATTTATTTTTCAAAAATGAATTTCTGTAGTCAAAAGGATTTAATAAGCAAAATATTGTTCATAAACAAGAAATTAATTTAAAAAGCATATAATCCATTAATAGATATAGGACGTTGTTGTGAAAAATGATATTACTTTAGATAATTTTGGGAACTCACTTATTATTACTGGACCTAATACCGGTGGGGAAAAACTGTAATATTAAAAACGTAGGATTATGTCTATCTGTCTCACTTAGGATTTTATATTCGCTTTAGAGGAGTCTACAGTTGGTTTCTGTAAAAGTCTTTTGTTGATTTAGGAGATGAACAGTCTATAGAAAAATAATTTATCTACATTTTCTTCGTATATGACAAATATCATTAATATATTAGAAGAAACAAATGAGAAAAAGTTTAATTCTTTTAGATGAATTGTGCTCAGGAACTGATCCCGAAGTGAAGGAGCGGTCTTATCGATAGCTCTCTTGATAAATTTAAAGAACTAAATGCTACAATGTTATGTACAACTCACTATCCAGAGATTAAAAATTATTGTTTTGAATCGAATATTATAAAAATTTTTCTATGGAATTTGATTTTGAAAAATTAAAACCTACATACAGATTTATAATAGGTTTGCCTGGAAAATCAAATGCGATAAATATTTCGGCAAAGTTAGGATTAGATAGTTCTAATTATAATGGAAGCAAGTGCGTTGCGAGAAGAAAATGAAAAAGAAAATAATTATTTATCGACAAACTTTCTGAAAGTATAGAGAATACGATTTAAATTGGAATATATAACGAGTTGTTGATGAAATAAATGAAGTGAAAGCAACTTGAAAACAATCTTATAAAATATAATGAATATAAAGATAGTTTATATAATGAGCTAAGTTTAGAGTTGAATAGAGAGATTGATGCTAGAAGAAATTTTAGATTTGTATCGTGATTTTAAAGATAATCTCAGCTCTAAAACAACATGAGGTAAAATGAAAATACTATAATATTGATAATAGAAAAACAAAATTAATTTAACGAAAATTAGAGGATCAACTTTAAAATTTAATGATACTGAAATTAAAGTTGGTGACGATGTATTGGTTTCTAGTTATAATCAGAGAGCAACTGTCCTAGAAAATATCAGGTAATAATCTAAATTAAAATGCTGTAAACTTAATATTAAGAAAAGTGTTAGAAAATTGATAGTGAACCAGAAACAACTCAACGATATATTAGTACTAGTAAAGCAAGTAGTAAAAGGTTGGTATTGATATTAATGTTATCGGATTAAATAGACTGAAGAAGGATAAGAGTTATTGAGGATTATATGGACAAGGTATCTTACAAGGGCAGATACTTTCACATAATTCATGGTCTAGGGCTCAGGAATACTTAGAAAAATATCGCGGAGTACTTGAAGAATAATCGTTAGTGTCAAGAGCTTAGAAGCGGCGACCAAAATGAAGGTGGAATGGGAGCTACAGTAGAGATAGTTGAATAAAAAGATTGAATCAGCTCTGTGTGTGATTTTGGTAATTCAATCTTTAGTCTTTTATAGAAGATATTATTAATCAAACAATGTTGTTTAAAAGCATAGCGTAGGCAAATGTTAAGAAAAAGAAGAAACTCACCTTTGACTAGGGAAAAGTAGATGATAGAATAGAAAACGTCTTGGAAGAAGGACGACGTCATTTTTAAAAGTAAGTAGTTTACTATTGACAAAAAAAAATAAAAATGATAAGATATAGTTGCTAACGCAACAAACTTGAAAATTGAAAACTAAA
>BNJT01001123.1_pt1 | contig 14775 bp, 21 predicted proteins | sample 8540491 | NCBI WGS metagenome assembly BNJT01 (sample SAMD00202455, study PRJDB9452) | human saliva metagenome | host: Homo sapiens
CAATTGAAGTAGATGAGTTCTTTGCACATTTATTTGAGTTCCTGATTATAAGAGATTTAATGGGATTATTGGATTTGTCTCAACGCTAATTGTTTGAAATGACTTATTCGAAATATAATCTTGAAAGGTTACGGAATTCAATCATATATACTAAGTCATTAATCGATTATCTAGGGAGCGCTGAGTGCCCAAATGAGAGAACTCGAGCTATAAATGATGTACTAATTGAAAATGCATTATTAGCAGGTATCGAAGAAAATGTGAAAAATAAAGTTTTAAGTCGAAATACAATTGGGCCAGTGCTAAATTACCTTTGCTATTCAGCTACATACATATACCCTCAACATATTATCTGGAATTTAGAGAAGCATGAGAAATTAAATATTAAAGCTAGTAATTTAATAGAACTAATGGAAAAAACCAATGAGGGTGCATCAATAGAGTTCTGCGGAAATATGATTACGCAGATATGTGCACTTGAAATTTAACTATATGCATGGTTACCGGAGTGAAGGTTCTGAAAAATACTAGTTAGTTTCCTAGAATTTTTCATCTAAATATACTTAACGAGGTGGCGTTACTAAGTTGATTTGTGGATATCGTGAGATATATTCCGTGATTTAATATGATATAAATAACCATCTTTTTAGTTTAGTGTTTAAATAGCCGCCTTACGGTGGCTATTCTTTTTCTTATACCCAACTCTCCACCTTGACAACAAGAACAAACGTTCGTATTATATGGGTGTGAGGTGATAAAAATGGAAGTAGTACCCGATTATGAGGACCGCGGCATGAAGAAGTGGCGGCCCTTCTATTCAAGCCCTGAGCTACGCCTCAGTCTCAATAGTGTCATGAACGAATTTAAGCAACCTTATCAGGCGCCACCTCAGATGACAGCTGAAGAAATTGACCAGGCCCCTGACACGGGCCTTTCGCTATCAGGAGCGGGTCAAAGTAACCTTGTCTAGTACCTGGGAAGAGCGTTATGTCTACCATATCGGGCGCATCATTGGGCGGGCCCAAGGCTATGTAATCTTGGAGCGCATGCCGATTGAGTACGAGGATATACGCCACGTTGAGGCCTTGCCGGAAGTGAAGTGGTTTGAATGACGGACGATCCACGTTTTCCCAAACGCGATATTCTCTGTATCGACTGCAAGTCCTTCTTCGCCAGTGTAGAGTGCGCCGAGCGCGGCCTAGACCCCATGACAACAAAACTCTGTGTGGTCTCCCGCGCGCATCTCAAGGGTGGACTAGTCCTAGCAGCTAGTCCCCGTATGAAGGCTGAATATGGGGTGAAGACTGGGACCCGCGTCTTTGAATTACCTAAGCGGGACCCTGAGATTGTCTTAGTCCCACCACGTATGGGCCTGTACGTTCATCGTAACCAACAAATAGTCCGTCTCTTCCTGCAATATGTGGCGCCTGAGGATTGCCACCCTTATAGCATTGATGAGGCCTTCCTGGACATTACCAGAAGCCATGCGCTCTTTGGCTCGACCTATCAGATTGCCCGGCGTATTCAGACCGAGGTTATGAAGCAATACGGTATCCCGACCTGTGTGGGCATTGGGGATAATATGCTGCTGGCTAAGCTAGCCCTAGACAATGCGGCCAAGAAGAAGCCCCCTTATCTGGCCTACTGGTCCTACAAGCGGGTGCCTGAGACCCTATGGAAGATGGAGAATTTGTCGGACTTCTGGGGCATCGGTTCGCGGACCAAGGCCTCATTGGAGCGCCTAGGTATCTATACGGTCAAGCAACTGGCTCACGCAGATCCGCGCAAACTCAAGCGCCACTTCGGGGTCCTAGGCTTAGAACTCTATCATCATGCCAACGGCTTGGACGGTAGTCTTATCCACCAACCCTACCAGGAAGTCAGCAAGTCCTATGGCGCCTCGCAAATCCTTGAGCGCGACTATTGGTCCATGGAAGAAGTGGCCCTAGTCCTTCGGGAAATGGCCGAGCAGGTGGCTGCGCGTCTTAGGAAGGGGCATCAATTAGCCGGTGAACTGTCACTCTTCATTGGTTATGCGCATGATGTCATCCCTCGGCATACAGGTGGCCAAATGCAAATAGAGGCCACGGACGCTAGCCATAAGATCATTGAGGGGGCCATTTACCTCTTGAAAAAGCACTACCTGCCTCAACCAGTCCGCAGTATCGGCATCTCAGCGGGCAAGTTACGCCCCAAGGACTATCAGCAGTTGTCCCTATTTGAGGATGTGGAAGAAGTCAAAGAACAAGAGGCCCTGGATAAGGCGGTAGATAAGATACGGGAGCGCTATGGGTTTGGTAGCTTGGTGCATGCGAGCAGTCTGCTACCTGGGGCAACGGCCATAAAGAGGGCGGGGCTTATTGGTGGGCATAAAGAATAGGATTGGGCAGCGTCACATCCCCTCTCCAGACTTCGTCCAGAGGTGCGGGTCCAGCGCCGCTGCGCTGGTGAGGTTATGAGCTGAACGCAAAGAAAATAAGCATAAAAGGAGGCATTATGCCTCCTTTTATGCGCTATATCGAATTAGTTTTCGAGTTTTTCGCCAGCGTTTTGTAATGCTTCGCCAACGTTTTCCTTAGCATCTTCAGCTTTGTCAGCAGCTGCTTCAGCAACATCAGCCGCAGCGTCTTTAGCGTCTTCAGCCTTATCAGCCGCAGCATCTGCTACATCTTCAGCTTTATCTTTAGCTGCGCCACCAAGTTCTTTAGCTTTTTCAACAACATCGCCTGCTACATCTTTAGCAGTTTCAAATGCGTTACCTGCTACTTCTTTGGTTTTTCAACAACATCACCGGCTACGTCCATAGCTTTTTCGCCAAATTCGCCAGCTTTTTTTAGACAAATCTTTCAATAAATCAGACATCTTAATGTCCTCCTTTCATTTAATACTTAAATTATATCATAAAAAAAATTCTTTGGAAAGCGGTTTAGAGAAAAATAGGTCTAAAGACTGATTTTTTCTAATTTCTACTCACATAATTTCAAGTAAAAACTATAGGAGTATCAAAAAAATGGAACAACAAACATTATTATAATAAACATCTGAAAAACAATCAAATAGGCGTTTGACAACTTCAGGAGTATGGATTATATTAAATTAGTTTTATATTTTGAAATCTAATCTGTCGATTTTATCACTTGTCCGGGAAAAAGTTTGCAGTTGCTTTATAAACATTTCTGTGATAATCTTGAATTGTAGGGCGGATGAATAGCCTTACATTTCAAATCTATAAGAAAGGAGCTGATACCATGATCTGGTCTATTATCATTGGTGGGCTCATCGGCTTAGTTGCCGGTAGCATCACTAAAAAAAGGTGGTTCAATGGGGATTATTGCCAACGTACTTGCTGGTTTAGTAGGTTCTTCTGTTGGTCAACATCTTCTTGGGACTTGGGGGTCCAAGCCTCGCAGGAATGGCCTTAATTCCATCTGTCTTGGGTGCTGTAATCGTAATTGCAGTAGTTTCATTTTTCCTCGGTAAAAGTAAAGCTTAATGAGTCAACTTAACACTCAAACAAAGTACACAACAACTAAAAGAGTATAGGGAGACTATCATGTCAAGATTAAAGAAATCTCTGCTCTTCATACTCTGTATTCCGCCATTAGTTCTATTTACTATCGTGTTGTATCGTAATCAAACCTTAGTTAATTTTGGTTGGCTAAAATCGTACCTAAACAATCTGTCTTCATTCTGGTACTATTTCAATCAAACCATGTTTTGGCTATCATTAGTCCTTACGATTGCAACCCTCATCTTGATGATGGTTATCTTATTCTATCCGCGTGATTACTCGGAAGTCATGCTTTCAGAAGCAAATGGACGATTAGCCATCAAGAAATCAGCAATTGAAAGCCATGTAAAGTCGGCTATTGCAGCTTCGTCTTACATGGCTTCGCCTAAAGTTAATGTCAAGCTCACTAAGAAAAAATGTAAAGTAACCGTAAAAGGTGACATTATCAATGGAGTAGATGTTGTTAATAGAACAAACGCATTGCAAAAAGAGATTATCGATGGGTTGAACGCTTATTTAGGCTTAAACCACGATATTTACTTGAATGTTAAGGTATTGAATACTGAAGCAGAGCAACATAAAGAAAAGCAGGCTGATGTAGTTGAATCACAGCCAGTACAAAGTCGTGTGAAGTAGGGGGATTATAATGATCAATAAAATCAAAAACCTTCCTTATCCAGTGCTCGGAGGAGCGGCTGGTCTCGCATTGGCTTCAAGTATCTTATTTATAGGGTTCTTCAGAACACTCTTTATTCTGATACTTGCAGGTATTGGTGCTACAGTCGGCACATATTTTCAAAACTCACGAAAATAATAGTAAAGAAGGTATAGGGTATGTCAAACAAACATCATACACCAAGCAATACTAATACAAACACACAAAATGTCACTACAGATATCAAGGGCGAATTGTCTTATGATAACAAAGTAGTCCAAAAGATTATCGGTCTAGCCTTAGAACACGTTGATGGGCTTTTAGCAATTGACGGTGGTTTCTTCTCTAACTTGGCTGATAAGATCGTTAATACTGATAATGTTACGAGCGGTGTTAACGTAGAGGTTGGTAAGGAACAAGTAGCAGTGGACTTAAATGTCGTTGTAGAATACAAGAAAAATGTTCCTGACTTATATAAAGAAATCAAGCGCGTTGTGTCTAAAGAAATTTCTGACATGACAAGCCTTGAAGTTGTAGAAGTCAATGTGAAAGTGGTAGACATCAAGACTAAGGAACAACATGAAGCTGACTCAGTTAGTCTACAAGACCACGTGACTAATTTTGCAGAATCCACAGGAGAATTTGCTTCTGATACCTTTGAAAAAGCTAAAGAAGGTATTGGTAGCGGCGTAGCAGTAGTTACTGAAAAAGTAGGTGAAGGCTACGAAGCAACTAAAGAAGTCTTAGGCAATGGCTTTGAAGCAGCGAAAGATGCTGTAGGTAACGGCGTTGAGGCAGCAAAGGATGCCATTAGTTCTGGGGAAGATAAAGCTAAAGAGGCTGCAAAAGACGGCGCTCAAGCTGTAAAGAAACAGTTAGTAGTAACGAGGCACCAAAACCTAGCCGAGTTAACTAATCCTAGGCTATATCGATCATTAGATTAGACGACCACTCTGGAATAGGGCGGTCGTTTCTTATCATTGAAGCACTGTATGCCTTTACACTGCTATCTCAATAGTGTAAATTATAGTTATGAAAAGTAAAATTTACTGCATAGGTATATAGAACTAGCCTTTTTAGACAATTAGTTACGTGAGAGATGTGATACAATGATAAACTACAGCTATTTAAAAGGCTTCGAACCAGATTATATACGCTATGATGGGGACGATAATGCGTGTTACTTGCTAGAAAAAGAGGGCCAACGACCATTAGTAGTAATAGGCCCTCATCCAGTAAGATCAGATCTAAGAATGCCAGATAGAAGCACCTATCGGCTATTGAAGGCCTTAGACGATGCCAATCATCATCTCTTATCTGATTTGAAGTACGATAGCTGGGCTGTTCTAAACGTACATCCTCTGAGAGCTGAAGAGTTTGAGCCAATAGACTTCAGTCTCAAAAATCATGCCTTATTACAAGAAAATATTTGGTACATTGCGAATTATCTAGTATCAAGAGACATTAGCGCAGTCCTACTCTCGTGGGGCGAAAATGAAGCTGATACAGAGATGCTGAATGAGGCCCGCAAGCAAATACAAGACCTACTTAATGAATTAGGAATAGCGCAGTATGTTTGCTTGAGTAACTCAACAGGAGAGCCTATTAGCCTCTTCTATGCGGAGAATCAGGCTATTCAGAATGCTATTATTGATATGGCAGCACATGTTTGATGTATTACAGTCTGAATTAAATAGACAGAAATCATCTATTTATATTTACTTATAAAAGGAGAACATACTATGACTACGCTAGACACTAAGCCTATATTAACGAAAATAGGATTCTACGACAATGTTAATACCATCCCAGATCATCAAATTACTAGGCCAGTTCCTATTGATAAAATAAATAAGTTGATTCTTGAACTTTCGCTGACAGGGCTAGAGCATTCAGCTCCTGGATATGACGAGCCAAAGTTTATTCCATTCTATTTGAATATCCTTTTATTTTATCGAGAGGGAGGCAAAGGTGGGATGGTCTATAGCAATTATTCTGTACCTGTAAAAAGCTACAACGCAGAGGAAAGATTCGATTTATTGGTTGATTTATTTGGTGATGAGAAACTTCGGGCTGCACAATTTAAGCAGGACCTAAGTTATACATTCTTCAATTGTTCAATCTTCTTTTCAGAGCAAGAGCTAGATACAGAGGAGCAAATTATGAAGCATCATAATAATCCTTATTACACACTATATAGCAGTAAGCTTCCGTTGATTGGTGGTGGAATAGATGCCTAGTCAAGATGAAAAAATTGCTAATCTAGATGGATTCCGCCAAACAAAAGGGGTATGGTCACAGACCGGGGATAAAGGAGTATTAAGACAAAGTCCTACTAATGTGGAGGGAAAAAATATGACTACAGAATCTTACTCAAAAGAAACGGTTGATGCTAAGTTAGAAGGTCTGGAGTCTAAAGTGGCGACAATCGAGGCAAATATTAATGCCAAAATGGCAGTCTTAGAGGCTAAAATTGATAATTTACCCGACAAGTTCAAATTAGCCTTGTTAGAAAATAATGCTAACTTCAGAAAAGAACTACAAGATGTCGAAAATAACAGGAAAAGTAATAAAATAGCGATCTGGGCGATTGTTGTATCATCCATCATATCTGCATTAGGCGTGCTACTACCAATTTTATATTCTTGGTTAACTTCGACCAAATGACCTCATGACAAATGTTGTGTTACTTATTCAATCCCCCATGCAATTCGTCCGTCGGCGAGTTCCCGCTTCCATAACACAGAGACTCTCCTGTCAAGGCCGACTGATCAGGCGCCGTAGGGTTAGCCTTGACAGGAGAGCCTCTGTGTTATTCCAGTCGACCACCGACGGACGAATTGCATGGGGATTGGGCAGCGTCATAACCCTTCCCAGCATCCGTCCAGAGGTGCGGGTCCAGCGCGCCACGCTGGCGAGGGTGTGGGGCCGAGCCCCACCTAGGAGACAGGATAGGGCAGTAGTAATATACGCTAGCGTCACTAGCATAGTATGCAAGCGAGTACGGAGTGCTGGCTTGCTAGGCTAATGTGGCGTGAGCTAGTAGGCGGCTCGAAGCGTAGCTTGGGGCCGACGGGCAGAACTCCCTTTGTCTAAAATAAAAAAAGGCCACTCAAGTCCAGAACTTAGAGCATAGATCTGGCTGATTAAGTGGTCGTAGTAGATTGGATAGTTATTGTAGCACAAAAGTTGCTTGTAGCATAACATTTTTAATTGTGAGAACTGAATGACAGAGTCCATTATAAGGCTCACCACTATATCTGGACTGACACCATTCCCCTAAGCGCAGCCGGGCATTGGTGGTCGAGCGGAATTGCACTAGCAATGAAGCCGGGAACGCGCCGGGGACCGGCTGCGCTTAGGGGAATGACTTTACGGTAAATAAAAAGGTGTCACGAGTGTGACACCTGGTCTCATTTATTCTTTGGTTTGTCGATAATACGCTGAGCCTCTTTATATACTCGTTCATTATCTATATCGCTTAGAATAGCCTTTAAGAACATTTTGATGGAATCTATATCATGCTCAGGATGTTGGCGAGTATAATGCGTTTCATCGTTGCCGATATAAGAGGTAGCTTTTGCCAGGGTAACTAGTCGTTCGTTTGGAAGATGCTTTATTTTTTGGGACAAAGTAGTTTTCGGATCTTGCAACCAGTCCTTAGAAGCATCTTTGATGTTCAGTGAAATAAGATAATCCGTAACGAGAAATTCTAGGGCCTTTCGATACCCCATCCCAGCTAACTTATCTAGGTCATAGTCTTCTGCAGATATAGCTTGTTGGAGGATGGAAATAAACTCGGGGAATGCTTCTTTGATTTCAGGGCTAATCTTATATTCTGAAAAGTTATTGGCAGAGTGTATTTTTGGTGTTGTATATTTAAGTTGGAAAGAGAGTTGCTCAAGCTTGTATGGGTTGCTAGCTACTCTAGTAAAGTGACTTACTGTGATTCCTGAGCAGTATGGGCAAGCTGTTACAACAGACAGTTCATCTTGCACGGTATCAATATCAATTGGTTGTTGTATCGCAGAAAAGAAGGCGCAGATTTCTTTCTGAATACCAGTTTGCTGACAATGGGCGCAGAGTCGAGGAGGAGTAAAATCCACATATTCACCGTATAGACTATTTGAGTCATGATCGTATTTATAAGCTTGCAAGTCATTCACCCCTAGAATTATTGGAATCAAAGTGATTATAGCATATATTGGTTCGTGATTGGAGGAAAAGATTGAATACTGGGGAGGGATGTTCTTCCCTAGCCTAGCGGATGGCTTAGTATATTGCAGTTGAGATTATATAGACCGTAATACGGTATGTCTTACGACCAAGTGCTTGCTTACCTTACCATTTACCTTACCTGACTACCAATAATAGGTGGTAAATGGTAATTCTTTGGAAGCCTTAAATTCGATATGATGCGGGTAAAACCGCATGACAACGCATGATAAATTGGCACATAAGAAGCCAGGTCTTAAGAAAGCTCGTAAAGCTTCTCAATTCTCAAAACGTTAATATACATTATTGTATCTATGTTACAAAGCACCACCGAATTTATTGCGTGGTGCTTTTTATAAAAAATATTAGGGATAGCTTATTATCTTTTATATTATGGAGCGTGTAAAAATGGAAATGAAACAAGAATATAAAGACGTCATAAATAAAATTCAAACATCTCCTAAGGGGAAGGATGGCGAAGAGCATAATCAATTTATGAAATCATTAAAAGGGTATGCTGAGAGATACAACGTGAAGTATACTGGAATAGTAGATATTTTTGAGCACCTTTTGGCCAACAATATGGAAAAAGAAGCCGAAGAGTTTTATGCTTATTTGAGTGATTATTCCTCGCATATGTAAACTAGAACCGCAGATATAATAATCTGCGGTTCTATTTCATCATCGTGTAAAAAATAGTAGAATTTGTGTAAAACCTCTTTATGTATTGAAACTTACCACAAAAGTTCTGCATTTGAATATTGATGAAAGTATATTTTTTTAAGAGGAGCTTGACAAGGGCTCATATGTACATATGTTTGATTCGAATTAGAGATAGAGTCATAGGAGTTAATAGTTTGTGTAAACAAACGAGTTGGTTCACATTAGGATAATATAGAAATATAGTAACTTTAAATAGCGCTTCATTGCAAGTTGGTGTGTAAAAATCATGAGTGAGGTGAGAAGTATATGTTATTAGGAGTAGCTATAATATTTACGTTAATTGTGTTTTTTGTTATAGGAAAACACCCAGAAATAATTTGGCTTAGTATTATTGGAATAGGAGTAATAGTATTCGATATTATTGTAATAGGAACTCTTATATGGAATATTACACCGATAATTTTAAAGTCAATGATAGATGTTTTTCAGTAGTATTACATCAAGAATAGATGCATTGGTATTGGTAGCTATTATTACCGGATTACTGACAATCATTAATTCCATATATGTAGGACATGTGGCAAATAAAAATCGTCGAAGAGAATATCTATCGGCAAAAAGGGAAGGGCCATATTCTGATTTCATAGATCTTGTATATAAATTAGCAAACAGTAGTAAAAGTGGGAATGAATATACCGAAAAAGCAATAATCAATGATATAAGTCACATTAATGCCAAGCTAACATTATGGGCATCACCAGAAGTAGTGAAAAAATGGAATATTTTCAAAAAATCCACAATAGGAGAAATCAGTGATATGAATCCAAAGGAAAATTTGGTTTTGATAGAAGAAGTAATGAATGAGATGAGAAAAGATTTAGGCGTGAAATCGGCTGGAAAGTGGAATCTGTTAGCCATTTTTGTTAACGATATCGACAACATAAGAAAATAGCATCAATATTATATTTTTCATATAAAAAAACAGATAATTTTTCAAGAAAAGTAAAAATAGAAGACACGAAATAGGTATCGTGTCTTCTATTTTTTTACCCAACATCCTTCCGCCCAAACCACCAATAAGCCACGCCCAGCGAGCAGGCTGACAAGACCAACCCTACTCCGACATAGCCTAGGTTTAGGCTGCCCTGAGGGATGATTTCGGCGCCGTCCACGTAAGCGAAGGGCGTGAGCCATTTGAGGCCACCTAGGCCGGGGGCGATATTGGCGACCAGGTTGGCTAGGTAGAAGCCTAGCACCAATCCGATGCCGGCGCCTAGGCCAGTGCCGCGACGTTTGCCGGACAAGGCCGACAGGCTCAGGCAGAGGGCGATGAACTCGAGGTGTAAGATTAGATAGGCCAAGTGCAAGAGTACGAGTTGGCCCATAGGCGCGGACTCACCCATCAGGGTCAGGCTTAAGAGAACAACTGCCAGGGTCACCGCGTTGAGAATCAGAAGCTGGCTTACCAGGGCTAAGGCCTTGCTGGTGACAACAGAAGCCCGACTAAGGGGATGGGTCAGCAGGAATTCGGCGGTGCCGGCTTGCTCTTCTTTGGCTAGGGGAATTGCTGGCCAGAATGGCGGCATAGAGGGCGCCACCCAGGCCTAGGACGCTCTGACATTCAACGGTATAGAAGCCGATGAAGCTGCCCATGTTGAGCTTGCCCAGGCCGAAGGCGTCGGAGAAGGCGCCCATGGTGCTGATTAGGCCGTTGATGCTAGCCATCTGGTCCTTAACTTGAGGGAAGAGCAGGGAAATCAGAGCCATAAAGCCCGCGATGGCCGCTGTCCACAGGATTAGGCTACGCCAACCTTGACGTAATTCGTGGCGGAATAGAATCATGACAAATCGCCTCCTTCTTGGTAGTAGTGGCGGAAGATTTCTTCCAGACTTGGCTCGGCCAGACTGAAATCGCGGACTTGGCCGCCTGCCAGACAGGCTAGTAAGGCGTTGAGGTCTCCTTGATAGAGGAAGCTGGCTTGGTCTTTGCCCTTGGCTTGCCAGTTGGAGACGCCTGCTAGGTCTGCCAGGCCAGGTACTTGGCCGTACAGGCTGACGCGTTTGGCTTGGTGTTGCATAAGGCTGGCGACATCTTCGGTGGCTACGATTTGCCCTTGGCGGATAATGGCCGCACGGTCGCAGTGGTTTTGGACTTCGGACAGGACATGGCTGGATAGGAAGACGGTCCCGCCGGCTTGGCGGCGTTCCTCTAGGAGGGCGAAGAATTCTTCTTGGATGAGGGGGTCCAAGCCACTGGTAGGCTCGTCCAGAATCAAGAGGTCAGGTTGGTGCTGGAGGGCTGCCACAATGCCCACCTTCTTGCGGTTACCCAGAGATAGCTGGTCTGCCGCCATCCCTAGGTCAAGCTGCAGCCGGTCGCTGAGGCGGCGGCATTCGGCCTGGCAGTCCAGGCCTCTCAGATCAGCAGATAGTTTGAGTAGGTCGCGGGCAGTCATACCGGCATAGAATTGGGTTTCGGATGGCAGGGTAGCCTACTCGGCGTAGGATTTGGCCTTGTTGGCGGCCGACTTCCAAGCCTAGGACCTGGGCGCTCCCGCTGGTAGGCTTAATCAGCCCCAGTAGGGTGCGGATGGTGGTGGATTTGCCGGCTCCGTTAGGCCCGATAAAGCCAAATAGTTCGCCCTGCTGAACGGACAAGTTAAGATTCTCGATACCCCGGTGTTTACCGTAGGATTTTGTCAGTTGATGCGTTTGAATAGCGTACATGGGATCACTCCTTTCTAAGATAGAGAGACTTCCAGAAGTCAATCAGTTGGTTGAATTCCGCCTCGATGGTTTCGGGATCAACGGACCCTCGCTGGACATGCTCCCAGAGATAACCCTGGGCGGCCCAGGTCATATCCTTATACATGAGCTGAAAGTCGATATCGGGCCGAAAGCAGCTCATATCTAGCTTGTCCATGAGCTGGACCTGTTTCGCCTTGACTTGTTTCATGCGTTGGGCCAATTCTGGCATAATCTCGGGATCCTGCTCGTAGTAGGTCTTAAGACTAAAGGCCAGCCAATCGGGATTGAGCCGGGCTAGTTGCACCTTGGTCTGGGTCACGCTCTTGAAGAGCTCGAAGAAGTCCAGGGTCTCATAGCAGCCTCCTTCTTTTAGGTAATCATCGGTCTGCTGGACTAAGAGGTCGAAGAGGAAGAAGTAGAGTTCCTTTTTATTATGGAAATAATGAAAAAGCAAGGGTTTGGAAATTCCCGCCGCGTCAGCAATGGCGCTCATGGGCGCCTTCTTATAGGTGTGCTGGCCGAAGACGCGGAAGCCGGCTTGGATAATGGCCTCCTGCTTGGCTTGGGGCAGGGCATAAAACTTAGGATTCATTGCTTTCTTGGCTCCTTTCATTAAGAAGTTAACTTCATTATAGACCCGTTGACCGTTTTTGAGAAGGGGGTCAGAAACTTGTGTACCCTATCTACTAGTTCTACTAGTAGATAGGGTGCAAGGCAGGCAAAATTACGTGGTGAGATGATAACAAAATGAAGGAAATCTTGATATATAGGGGAGTTAGCTATTGAAAGCGATTTTCCCATTATATCATATATGATATAATGGGAAAAAGGAGGTGCGTGTCATGGACGCACATTACAAGATTCCAGAAGACATTCTGGCCCTGGTGGAAGGCCTGCCCTACCAGCAAGCAGTCAAGGCAGTGGCGGCCTTAGAAATCATTGAGCGGGAAGGGCTGACACCTGCTGTGATTGAAAAATGGGGCCGAGGCAAAGGTCAGGCCAAGGCACTGGTTATTCCTTTGGGAGAGACCAAAACAAGAAAGGAGGGTGAAGAGCATGTCACTCGAGTCCTTAAAGAATCGCTTAGCATCCCAATATCCTGATTTTACTTTGGATTTGGCGGAGGAAGTTGCCCGCCAGGAAGTTGCCCTGAAGTTAGTGGAGTTGCGCCTAGAGCGAGGCTTAAGCCAAGCTCAAATGGCAGAAAAAAACTAGGCCTGCGCCAAGCCAACCTATCAAGGTTAGAGAGCGGCCAAGCCAATCCGACAGTGGGGATGTTGGGGAGGATAGCGGAAAAAAATTGAAGAAGAATTTTGGTATAGAGGTAGGAATAGCTTATGGATATTATCGTTAATAAAACTGGGCGGTACGAAGATAACGTAAAAAAACTCTCTTGAATAGCGCTATATGTCCGATATCTAAAGATGATATCTCTATATGTGAGGAGAATATAAAAAAATTGCCGCTTTAAAAATATGGTAATGCTAGAGCTTCACTTAGTAAGAAGAGTATTCGGGACTTAATCAGACGATGGGAAATTGAGCGATTTAATAGAGAACCTTGGTATAATGTTTATAAGGATGAAGATAAGTCTCTTGAAATTTACTATCTGTACAACTATAAGAAAAAAAGCATCTGACATTTTTTAAATATGGCATTACTAGAAGTTGATAATAGCCTATGGGCACGAATCCTATGTGTTTTAATGAGTGGATGTTTAAATTAGGTAGTTCATTCATGATAGTGGTTACAATTTATTCTATAATGCAATCTTTAATATTTTTATTTCAATATAATATAAGCAGCAGAGTGATTGGTGCGATAAATCAAACTACTAGGGGAGAGTTACAATTAAATGGAAATGTAATGAATTACGTAGTAGCCGCGATAATAATGCTGAGTTTCTTGCTTGGTATTAAGTTAACTAGCTCCCTTCTTTGGGGTGATTGGGATAAGAAACAATGGAAGGCATCTAACAAACTGGGTTGGAGTAGAACGCTTCAGTTTTCTTTGGATAGCTCACTAGACATCGGGATAAAAGTAATGAAATTGATGTGCTACTTTCCTTTGTATTATGGGGGGATACTTTTTGCCTATTTGGTGATTGGACAAAAACATTGGATATATGCTATTTTAGGGATTATATTACTTTCATATGCTGTATTAACATTTATATATTATGTAATAGTATTTGTAATAAGTCCGTTCGGCGTGTTTTCAATACTAGCGATAATTGCTGTTTCACTTGCTAATTCTGAATCGTGGCAAGGAATCATATTATTATTTGCAATAGTATCATTGTTAATCTCAAAAGACTTTTTGGATGACAATGCCCAAAGTGGAAGTTGAACCATTTATACAAAATAGAACAAATAGGGCAGAAAAAGATAACTGAAAAGAATATTTACACTCTTAAAATAGAGGCTGCGGTTGCAGTATTTGTTTTATATGTTTTTTTGTTAATGTGCCGGTAGTGCCAATTATATCGTTTATACTAGGATCTTATAGTTATTCTTCTAATTTTTAGTATATATAGTGAGTGCCTCGTTAAGATAAGCTCATTTCTAGATAAAGGTATGATGTTTGCTATCTTTTTGGGGATAGTTCTATACATAAAAGCAGACTGCGATTTTTTTCGTGATTTGCTCAGCGTATCAAGAAGGAAACTATACGATGTCATCTATAAAGATGTGGTTGAACACGAAAAAAACCCGTGTTTAGAGAGACTGACGAAATCTCAATTTTATATATCAATCAAGTTAATCCAACCCATTTTATTAAGAATATAGATGCTCTCCCGGATGGGACTAAAGTGTTTGTAACAGATGTGGACAAATCGAGCAAAAAAACGCAAAGACGAAAAAAATCGTTGTAATTCTACCAGATTTAACTATCTATGAAAAAAAATAGTATCTTTTTAAGTTTGAAGATACAGAGAACCCTTGATTTCTCGCCCCCTAATTCTAGGACTCCCACCCTTCTT
>BNJT01001010.1_pt1 | contig 14773 bp, 23 predicted proteins | sample 8540491 | NCBI WGS metagenome assembly BNJT01 (sample SAMD00202455, study PRJDB9452) | human saliva metagenome | host: Homo sapiens
ATCTCAGCAAGAAGTCCTCTACTTCTATAAGTAGGGGATGAATTGCTTTTTATTTTCTTGAAATTGTTTCAAAAATATGATATAATTAAATCAGTTAAAGGTAATAAAAAAGGAGTATTTTTTTGGAGTGGAAGTTTTTTTGTATTGAGTATTGGTGGAGCAAGTAAGGAGGAGGAAATGAAGATAATTAAAAAGCATATAAATTCAGAATATATCCTACCTTAGAACAAGTAATCTTTTTCTTAAAAAAACTTTGGTTGTGTCAGAAAAGTTCATAACCTTATGTTAGATGATAGAAAGAAAGATTATGAAGAATATAAATCAACAGGAATTAAAAACTAAATATCCTACTCCTGCTAAATATAAAGAAGAATATCCTTATTTAAAAGAAGTAGATAGCTTTAGCTCTTGCTAATGCGCAATTAAATTTAGAAAAAGGCTTTTAAGAATTTTTCTTAAAAATAAAGATTTTTGGTTTTCCAAAAATATAAGTGTAAATCTAACCCAGTCCAAAGCTATACTACAAAATAATCAAAATACAATATACATTAAAGATAGCTACATAAAACTTCCTAAATTAAAAATCGCTAGTCAAAATTAAATTACATAGAAAAAAATAGAAGGTATAATTAAATCAGTAACAATAAGTAAAAAAACAGTCTTGACCATTATTTTTGTTTCAATATTATGTGAAGAAGAAATAGAAGAATTACCAAAAAAACTAATAAAAAAATATTGGAATAGATTTAGGAATAAAAAGAATTTGCAACAATGAGTGATTGTACAAAAGTAGAAAATTTAAAGCTAACAAAAGAATATGAGAAAAAAACTGAAAAAGAGAACAAAGAAAACTATCAAGGAGATGTAAACTTGCTAAAGATAGCAATAAAAACTATCGGATAGTAAGAACTATCAAAAACAAAAGAAAAAAAGTAGCAAAGATATATAATAAAAATTAGAAATAAAAGAAAAGACTTTCATTTTATCCAAGTAGTAAGACTTGTTCAAGTTGTGGTAATATAAAGGAAACTCTAACATTATCAGAAAGAATATATCATTGTGAATGTTGTGGACTAGAAATAGATAGAGATTACAATGCAAGTATAAATATATTAAGAAAAAGGATTAGAAATATTAAGAGAAGAAAAAAATAAGTTAAAAAAATATATCAGGATAGGGACTACCCAAAGAGCTTGGTAAATATATGTGGCTAACAAAAGCACATACTTCCCAAGAAGCTCCCTACTTCTACAAGTGGGAGTAGTTCACTTGCTCCTACTCTTGAAGACGCAATAAAACTCGCAAAAGAAAAATGCTACAGCCAAAAACCTATCTCAATAGGAGTAGTTGGAAATGCTGCTGACATATATGAAAAAGGTTTTTAGCTAGTGATTTTTAGACCTGATATATGTTCAGAAATGTGTCCATGTCATGACCCTATACCTTATCTTCCTTCTGGTTACACTGCAGAAGAAGCAGATGAATTAAGAATAAATGATAGAGATAAATATTTACATCTTGCTAGAGAAACTATGAAAAGACAACTTGCAGCTATGGTTGCATTAAAAGCAGATGGAGTTGAAGTTTTTGAATATGGAACTTCAATAAGAAAAGAATGTATGGATGCAGGTTTCCCTAGAGAAGAAGCTATGAAAATTAAAGGATTCGTTGCTGAATACATAAGACCTTTATTCTGTGAAGGAAGAGGACCATTCAGATGGACTTGCTTATCAAGAGATCCTGAAGATTTAAAAGTTTCTGATGACATAGCTTTAGAAATTTGTAAAGGTGATAAACTTGTTGAAAGATGGATAAATTTAGCTAGAAAGAATTTACCAATTGAAGGAATACCAGTAAGAGTTTGTTATATGGGATTTGGAGAAAGAAAGAAATTTGGTCTTGCTATAAAACCAAGCTATAAAAGATGGAAGAATTAAGGGAACAGTTGCATTCTCAAGAGATAACCTTGACTCTGGTTCTATAGTAAATCCTACATTTGAATCTGAAAACATGCCTGATGGTGGAGATTACATTTCAGACTGGCCATATCTAAATGGACTTTTAGATTGTGCTACTGGATGTGATTTGATAGTAATTCAACAAAACTATTCAATGGGAGAAGAAGTTCATACAGGTGTTACAATGATAGCTGACGGAACTGAAGAAGCAGATAGAAGACTTGCTGCTTGCTTGACAACAGACTCTGGAATAGGGGTTATCCGTCATGCACAAGCTGGATATCAATCTGCTAAAGATGTTGCAAATGGAAAAGGTAAATTTACAACAGATTCTATCAAGGTTCCTTTATGGTGGCAACCTGCTGAAAAAGTAACTTTTGGACCAAAAGGAAAATACAGATAAAAAATGAATAAATAGTTCAATGTGATGCAAGATTAGCTTGGCTATTTTGCATCACATTTTTCTATATACAAAATTGAAATAAATATATAAAATAGAAAAGTAGTAAGTAAATTAAAAATTATTATGTTTATATAGTACAGATAGTAAAATTATTTTATATAAGAAAAGGAGGATTTTTATGTTACTTTTTAATCCAATCGTAATATCAGTTCTTGTTTTAACAGTACTATGTTTATTTAAATTACCAGTTCTTGCGGCACTTTTATTAGCAGCTCTTACTGCTGGATTGGCTGGAGGATTTGACCTTACAGAAACTATGACTACATTCATCGGCGGAATGGGAGGAAATGCTAATACAGCTCTTAGTTATATTTTTACTTGGAGCATTGGCATATACTATAAGTAAAACTGGTGCAGCAGATATTTTAGCAAAGAAAATTTCTCAACTTGTAAAGGGAAATAAATTTATTTTAGCTATAATAATTGTTTTTAGTATCTATAGCTTCAGGAACAATTATTCCAGTACATATTGCATTTATCCCTATATTAATTCCTCCACTTTTTAGCAATGATGAATCAAATGAAAATGGATAGAAGAATGCTAGCAATTTGCTTTTGGTTTTTGGATTAAAAGCTCCTTATATAACAATTCCTGTAGCCTATGGTGCTATATTTCAAGGAATAGTTAGAGATTCTGTTAATGATGCAGGATTAAATATAGGCTTTAGATCTTGTTTGGAAAACTACTTGGATTGCAGGACTTTCTATGTTATTTGGTTTAGTTTGTGGCTTAATATACTATTCAAAAAATAGAGAATATAAAATAGAAAATGAACATTATGAAGAACTTTCTAATAACAATGAAAAAGTAGTCATTGAAGCTAAACACTGGTTAACTCTTGGAGCAGGAATTATAGCATTAGTTGTTCAATTAATAACAGGTTTATTACCACTTGGAGCAATAGCTGCTATGATATTTATGGTAGTTACCAGAGTTGTTAAGTGGAAAGAAATTCAAGAAGTTTTAGAAGGTGGAATTCATTTAATGGGATTTATTGCATTTGTAATGCTTATAGCTTCTGGATATGCTACTGTTATTAGAGCAACTGGAGCTGTTGATCAGTTAGTTGAAAGTGCATTTAACATGTTAGGTGGTTCAAAATTAGCAGGATCTACTATAATGATTTTATTAGGACTTCTTATAACTATGGGAATTGGAACATCTTTTGGTACAGTACCTGTTATAGCTGCTATTTATGTTCCTTTATCTCTAAAACTTGGTTTTTCTCCAGCTGCAATAGTATTTATGATAGCAGTTGCAGCAGCACTAGGAGATGCAGGTTCTCCAGCTTCTGATACAACTTTAGGTCCTACAGCAGGATTGAATGCTGATGGACAACACGATCATATTTGGGATACTTGTGTACCTCAATTTATATGTTACGATATCCCACTTATGGTAGTAGGAATTATTTGTCCATTATTTATGAATTAATTAAGGTGAGTTTATGAATTATATACTTTTTAAAGAATTGTAGAGAATTACTAACTGTTGAAGAAAATGCAAAAGATTTAATAGGCTTTAAATAAAAAAATATTTCTTTATTAATTGAAGATGCAAAAATAAAAATTGGAGCTTATGAGAAGTTAAAAGAGGAAATTTTTGTCAAGTACATTTCAGGAAATTGATTGTTCTAACAGAGTTGTTATGCCTGGGTATGTTGACTGCCATACACATCTTATTTTTTTGGTGAAAGTAGAGTAGATGAATATGTTGCTTCTTTTTACTATGAATAAAGAAGAAATAAAAATAAAAATAAAAAAATAAAAATAAAAAAATAAAAAAATAAAAAAATAAGATTCCTAGAACTGGATTGGAGGCATCTATATTTTCAACTAGAAATTCTACTGATGAAGAACTTATAAATTCTTCTTTAGTAAAAATTAAATAGAATGTTAAAACATGGAACAACTACTGTTGAAATAAAGTCTGGATATGGCATTGATAAAGATACAGAGCTTAGACTTCTAAAATTAATAAATATTTTTAAAAAGAAAAAAACTCCACAAACAATATTAAGTACATATTTAGGAGCACATTATTTTGATACTGAGATGAGAAAAAGAAAAATATATAGATTTTATGATTAAAGAAGTTATGCCAATAATAAAAAAAGAAAACCTTGCTCAATTTTTGTGATATTTGGTGTGATGAAGGTTATTATGATGCTAATGATTGTTATAAAGTCTTAAAAGCTGGTTTAGAAAATAATATGCTTCCAACATTACATACAGAATGTTATTCAGCAATAGGTGGTGCTAAAGTTGTTGCCGAATTAAAAAGCTGCAAATGTAGGTCATCTAAATTATATAAGTTTAGAAGATATAGAATTATTAAAGGAAGCAAATGTTGTTGGTGTTTTAATATCAAGTACTGATTTTTTTCTGTTAAAACATAAAAAAACCTTTTGACCCTAAACCTATGTTGGATGGAAGGAATGACAATAGCAATTGCTACTAACTTAAATCCTGGAAATTGGGTAGAAGATATGGAAATTTCAATGATATTAGCTTGTAGAAATCATAAAATGACAGAAAAATGAAGCTATTAGAGCTGCTACACTTGGAGGAGCTAAAGCATTAGGAATTGATAAGGATTATGGATCATTAGAAGTGGGGAAATTTGCTGATATACAAATTAGAAATTCTGATAGTTATAAAAATGTAGTCTATAAGTTTGGAGTAAATGAAGTGGAGCATGTTATAAAAAGGGGAAAGATTATCTTTTAAATGATAGGAGAAAATATAGAAATAGTTGATATAGATTCTAATGTTGATCATAACAGAACAGTTTTTTTACTTATAAAGGAGAACCTAGTGCAGTTTTTAAATGCTACAAAAAAATTAGCTAAGTGTGCTGTTGAATTAATAGATATGAGAACTCATAAAGGATCTCATCCTAGAATGGGAGCTGTAGATGTTGTTCCGTTTATACCAGTTAAAAAAATATAACAACAGAAGAAGCTGTTGAAATAGCTAAAGAGTTTGGAAAAATATTTAGGAGAACTAGGTGTCCCAGTATACTTCTATGAGGATGCACAAGAAAGAGAATATAGAAAAAAACTTTACCTAGTATTAGAAAGGGACAATATGAAGCCTTTAGAAGAAAAAAATGAAAGATCCTAAATGGGCTCCAGATGAAGGACCAAAAGAATTTAATGCAAAATCTGGTGGAACAGTTACAGGTGCTAGATTTCCATTAATAGCTTTTTAATATTAACTTAGATACATATAACCTTGAAATTGGAAAAATTGTAAAAAGCAATTAGGTCAGCAACTGGAGGATATTCTTGTATCAGAGCAATAGCTTTAGAACTTGAAGAAAAGAAACAAATTCAAGTGTCAATGAATATAATAAATTATGAAAAAAACTCCTATACATAGAGTTTTTGAAACTATAAAAATCTGAAGCTAACAGATATAATATAAATGTTGTTGACACAGAATTGGTAGGACCAGTTCCAATATATGCTTTAAGAGATGTCTTAGATTTCTATTTAAGAATTTCAGATAGTTTCTCAGTAGAACAAATATTTTTTTAGTAAAAAAATAATTTTTTTCTTGGCAGCTCTTTATTTTCTAATTACATAAAGAGAGTGAATGGAAGGAGAAACCATGAGAAAATTAGAAAATTTAAAACCAGAAAGAGTATTTTTACTATTTTTGAAGAACTTTCTAAAAATTCCTAGAGAATCAGGAAACGAAAAAAAGCTGTTAGTGATTTTTCTTATTGAAACAGCTAAAAAAACTGGGTTTAAAAACTTATCAAGATGAAAAATTTAAATGTTATTATCAGAAAAGACGCTACAAAGGGTTATGAAAACTCAAAAGGAATAATTTTTACAAGGTCATATTGATATGGTTTGTGAAAAAGAATTAGAAAGTAAACATAATTTTAAAGTAGATCCTTTAAATTTAATGTAGTAGTTCCATCGGGTTCAGGTCAAGCTGCTATAACAATGCCAATAATGACTCCTTTAGCAAAATATGATAGGAATTACAAGACAAACAGCTGTTCTAGCTTTCCAATTAGAAGATGCCTTTACAAATGTTATGGCTCCAACTGGAGGAGAAATTCTTGCAACTTTAGCTATGTGTGGAACTATATCATTTAAGACATGGATGAAATATCTAGCACCTCTTTTTGCACTTTGGTGGCTAGTTTCATTTATATTCTTAGCTATAGCAACACAAATACAATATGGTCCATTTTAATAATTAATAAGATAAAAAAATAAAGGGCTGTTGCAAATTAAATAGTTGAGTCTCAAAAGAAAAAAAGATGCTAAAAAAACATTTTTTTGTAGTTTAGCATCTTTTTTTAAATTTAAAAAGTATATTACATAAATTTTTTTAGAAATTTTCTTCAAAAATTTAATATAATATACTTATGATAAAAACCAATTAATAATAACAAATTTTTTTACTTTTTTTCAAGATAAACTTTTTTTACATCAATAAAGATATTGATAAAGATGATCCTGTTAGACTACTTAGCGCCATTCTGGAGGAAATGGATTTTTTTCTAATTTAATGCAAGTATTTCCTAACAAAAACTAAGGTACATCCTGTTAATATGTTTGCCGTAATTATCTATGCTTATTCAAGAGGAATATATTCTACTAGAGGTATTGAGTATCTTTGTAAAGATAGCCAAAGAGCTCAATATTTATTAAATTCACCTAATATACCTGATTATTCAACTATTGCGCGCTTTCTTTCAAAAAGCTACTGATGTTATCCATGAGTTGTTCACTCAATTTGTAGATAAACTTTTTTTAAATTAAATGAAATTTCTACTGAAACTATTTACATTGATGGTACTAAAAATAGAAGCTTATGCTAATAAATATAGTTTTGTTTGGAAGAAATCCACTTTTAAAAATATAAAGAAAGACTTGAAGAGAATATATTAGAGTTAATTGATGAATTCAACAGATACTTTAATAAAGATTTGGATAATATTTTTTTGATATTTTTTTCATATTTAGAAAAATTTAAATATTCAAAAAGTACATGGCAAAGGTAAAAGAAAAAAAGTAAAGAGCAGATATTGTTAGAAAAGACAGAATCATATATTGAAAGATTTGAAAAATATACTAACTATTTAGAAATTTTAGGTGAAAGAAATAGTTTTTTTCTAAAACAGATAATGATGCAACATTTATGAGAATGAAGGAAGATCACATGCGCAATGGTCAATTAAAAACCAGGATATAATCTTCAAATTGGAGTTGTTAGCGAATACATAGCTTCTTATGAAATTTTTTTCATAATCCTTTCAGACTCTAAAAACTTTAATTCCATTTCTTGAAAAAAAATTAAGTCTCAAAATATTGAAATTATAAATGTTGTAGCTGATGCTGGTTATGAAAGTCTTCCTAACTATGAGTATTTAGAAAATAATAATTATGTATCATACATAAAAACCAATATACTATGAGAAATCAAAGACAAGAAAGTATAAAAAAAGATTTAAATAGAGTAGAAAATTTAGAATATAATGAAGAAGAAAATAGACTGTTTAGGAAAGATGGATTAGAACTAGAATTTTTTTGTATTATGGGAAAGATAAAAAAACAATATATTTTTAGAAACCCAGAAACAGAAAAAGAAAGTCAGATATAATTATAAATTTAGAAAATTATCAAAAGAATCAAAAGATAATATAGAAAGTGAATTTGGAAAGCAATTAAGAATGAATAGAAGTATTCAAGTAGAAGGAGCTTTTTGCAGTATTAAAAGAAGATATGAAATTACGCAAATTAAAAAGTTAAAGGAAAAGAGAGCGCAAAGAGAGAAATAGGACTATTTTTGTATAGCATATAATTTTAACAGATATCTTGCAAAAATTAGTTAGAAAAAAAGCAAGGAGTAATATTGCATCCATTAAAAAAATAGCTTAAAAAAATGAAAAAAACAATAGATTTGTGTTAAGTTCGCCCAAAAAAATCAAAATAAAACTTGAAATAGGATAGAATTCTAAAAAGATTTCTATTTTTTTATTATGAAGAAAAAGCTGTCACAAATTAATGATAAAAAAATCATCAATTTGCAACAGCCCCTTGTTTTTATTCCACAGTTATATATGCATCTTTAATTTTACAAGAAGCAACATTTTTTTGTCAAAACAAGGAATAGAAAGACGAATTATTTTTTTGAGTAAAGGTTTAAAAAAATATGTTATAATGAATAGTGAACTACTCACGACTAACACCCTACGAGTGCTAGAGTCGAGAGCTTCATAAGATAACTGAAAAAAAGTAAGTTATCTTCTAAGAAGTTTGGTTTTAAAACCCTTATTCTTTTTGGCTAGTCCACAATAGCCACTACTGGATAAGACTTGCGTCTACACTGCTACTTTTTATCTGTATATTATATTTAAAAAAAGAACAACTATACAGAACAGTGAATATTTTTACAAGGCTACTGTTTACTAGCCTTAACTCCATATATTCAGTTGCTAATGTTTTAAATATATTATACATTAAAAATTAGTAAAATTGCAAATTTTTAGTGCAACATTTTTCAATGTTGGTGTTATTCATCTCACGGCTAACACCCCTAACGAGTGCTAGAGCTACGAGTGTTCTAACACATTTTATAAAAATATGGAGGAAAAATTAATGGAAGAAATTTTAGTCTTTGGACATAAAAATCCAGATACAGATAGCATCTGCTCAAGTATAGCAATGTCGAATTTAAGAAAACAACAAGGATTTAATGCTATTCCTTGTCGTCTTGGTGAAATTAATAAAGAAACAAAATTTGTTTTTAGATAAATTAGGAGTGAAAAGTCCTAAACTTTTAAAAAAACTGTAAGTGCTCAAATAACAGATTTAAAATTATGTTGAAAAAGAGTACAATATCTACAGAAGATTCAATCAAAGAAGCATTAGACTTAATGACAAAAAGAAAATTTCTCAAGTTTACCAGTTATAGATACAGAAGGATATTTTTAAAACAATGTTAAGCATTTCAGATATAGCAAATACTTATTTGGAAATAGATTATTCAGATTTATTTAGTAAATATAGTACTACCTTTGAAAAATTTGAAAAGAAGCTTTGGAAGGAGAAGTTATAAGTGGAAACTATCCTGAAGGAGAAATTGCATCAAATTTAAAAAGAAGCATCAGAATTAGAGAGTTTAAAAAAAGGTGATATAGTTATAACAACTTCTTTAACAGATGGTATAGATAAGTCTATTCAGGCTGGGGCAAGAGTTGTAATAGTATGTTGTAGAAAAGGTGACTTTATCAGTCCACGTGTAACATCAGAATGTGCAATTATGTTAGTTAGACATTCATTCTTTAAGGCTATATCTCTAATCAGCCAATCAATATCAGTTGGAGGAATTTTAAATACAAATAAAGTTCTATTCAACTTCAATAAAGAAGATTTCTTAAGTGAAATTAGAGGAATAATGAAGGATGCAAACCAAACTAACTTCCCTGTTTTAGAAGATGATGGGAAAGTATATGGAACAATAAGAACAAAGCACCTTATAGATTTCCATAGAAAAAAGGTAATTATGGTTGACCATAATGAATTTTCACAATCAGTTGAAGGAATACAAGATGCACATATACTTGAAGTTGTAGATCATCATAAGTTTGCTAACTTCCAAACTAATGAAGCTACAAAAATAAGAACAGAGCCAGTTGGATGTACATCTACAATAGTATATGGACTATATAAGGAAGCTAAGATTGAGCCTGATGAAAAGACTGCTTTACTTATGTTGAGTGCAATTCTTTCTGATACTTTACTTTTTAAATCTCCAACTTGTACAAGTAGAGATGTTGAAGTGGCAAAAGGAATTAGCAAAAACTTGCAAAAAGTAGATAATATATCAGAATATGGTATGGAAATGTTAGTTGCAGGAACTCAATGGCTAAGTCAAGTATGAAAGAAATTATTAATCAAGATAAGAAAATATTCCCTATTGGTGATATGGAAATTGCAGTTGCTCAAATCAACACAGTACAAATAGGAGAATTGGTAGCAAGAAAAGAAGAAATAGCAAAAGAAATTGAGCATGAAATAGGAAAAATATGGATATTCATTATTCTTATTTGTGGTAACAGATATTATAAATTCAAATTCTCTAGTATTTACTTATGGAAAAAGAAATTGAAATAGTTGAGAATGCCTTTTAAGAAGGAAGTAGTTAATAATGAAATTTTTACTTGAAAATGTTGTTTCAAGAAAAACAAATTATACCTTTCTTAATGACAGCAGCTCAAAATATGTAGTTTAAAAATTTATTTTTAGGGGGAATATAATATAATGGATAAGCATATAAAAGGAGCCTTACTAGTATGTCTTGCTGCAACTATGTGGGGTTTTGATGGTATAGCTTTAACACCAAGACTGTTTAATTTACATGTACCTTTTGTTGTTTTTTTATACTTCATCTTTTACCTTTAATACTGATGTCAGTTATTTTTTGGTAAAGAAGAAATTAAAAATATAAGAAAGTTAGATAAGAATGATTTATTTTTTTCTTTTTCTGTGTAGCACTATTTGGAGGAAGTTTAGGAACTTTATCAATAGTAAAAGCATTGTTTTTAGTAAATTTTAAGCATTTGACAGTTGTAACACTTTTTACAAAAATTACAACCAATATTTGCAATACTATTGGCTAGAATACTATTAAAAGAAAAAAATTAAAAAAAGATTATCTATTTTTGGGGCTTTTTAGCTCTACTAGGAGGATACTTCTTAACTTTTGAATTTAATATTCCAGAAGTTGTTGAAGGAGATAACCTTTTAGCTGCCTCACTTTACTCTTTTACTTGCTGCCTTTTTCATTTGGTTCAGCTACAGTTTTTTTGGAAAAAGAGTTTTTGAAGGCTGCTTCATTTAGAACAGCACTATATGTAAGATACTTAATGACAACTTGTATAATGTTTGTTATTGTTGCTTTTTACTAGTGGGTTTGGAGATTTCTCTGAAGCTACTGGTGGAAATTGGCTGATTTTTGTAATCATTGCCTTGACAACAGGAAGTGGAGCGATACTACTTTATTATTTCGGACTTAGATACATAACAGCAAAGGTTGCTACTATGTGTGAGCTATGTTTCCCTATATCAAGTGTAATCTTTGATTATTTAATAAATGGAAATGTTTTAAGTCCTGTTCAAATTGCAAGTGCAATATTAATGATAATTTCAATAATTAAAATAAGTAGATTAAATTAAAAATATAACAGCACCTTTAATCTTATATTTAAGATTAAAGGTGCAGTTTTTAATATTAAATAAACAAATTATTATTTGATTTTTTTCAGCTTCTCCCAAATATTGTCCTACTCCACCATAATTTATTCCATCAATTAATTCTTCCTTATTTATTCCCATAACATCCATAGACATAGTACAAGCTGTAATATTTACTCCTGAATCTATAGCCTTTTTAATCAATTCTTCTAAAGACATGATATTCTTTTTCTTCATAACACTTCTTATCATTTTAGCACCAATTCCAAAAAAATTCATTTTTGATACTGGTAAGTCCTCACTATTTTTTTAGGTAACATCATAGCAAACATTTTTTCAATAAAATTTTTCTTAGACAAATTCTTTTTCTTCAAAATAGATAGACCCCAGAAAGTAAAGAACATTGTTACTTTTTTACCCATAGTAAGAGCTCCATTGGCTATTATAAATGCTGCTATTGCCTTGTCTAAATCTCCACTAAAAACTACCATTGTCATATTAGACTTATCTTCAATTATCATATTCTCATGATTTTTTTCTATAACTTTTGAAGTTTTTTTCCTTTTTTGTAAAGTAGCATAAGTCAAGCCATCTTTTTTTATCTAAAGATAAAAGAGGATTTTTGTAACCTTGCTCCAAGCCTGAATATCATTATAGAAACCTGGATCAGAAACTTTTACCTTTAATTCTTCATTCTCTTGTAATTTATCAATTTTTTTCTTTTTATTTTTTTACAAGTGGTCCTGGACAAGAGAGCCCTGATAAATCTAAATAATCTTCTTCTTTTTCCAATATTACTATTATTTTTCTTTTATTTACATTCTCTTCTTCTTTAGCTTTTTAAAATTACTTTTTCTCTACTTTTTTTATTCCACCAGCTAAATTTTTTTACTTTATATCCTTTTTGACTTAAAAAAATCTTGAGGTTATATATCCTCTCAATCCAACAGCACAATATGTCCAAATTTCTTTATCTTTTTGGAAGTTCATTATATCTTTTTCTAAGTTCACTTAAAGGAATATTGATACTATTATCAAATTTTTCCACCTATTAATTCTAATTCTTCCCTTACATCTAAAATTATATTTTTCTTTTTTTCATTATAATTTTTTTAAATCTTCCATAAAAATTTGTTCTAATAAAAGCATCTTCTATATTTTTGTCCAATAAATCCAAGCATATTAGCTGGAGATTTTTGCTGATAAAAAAATGGTGGAGCATAGGCAAGCTCTAACTCACTTAAATCATCTATAGTAGCTTTGAATTTTTATACTTGTTGCTATAACATCTATAAACTTATCTACACCACTTACTCCAAGAGCTTGAGCACCTAATATTTTCTTATTTTCTTTATTGTATAGAGCTTTTATACTTATAGGACTTGCACCTGGATAATAAGCTACATGATTATTAGGATGTAAATATATCTTTTCATAAGGTATGTTTAATTGTTTTTAAAGTTCTTTCATTTAATCCTGTTGAAGCAGCTGTTAATTCAAATATTTTTTTACAATAGCAGTTCCCAAACTTCCTTTATATTTTTTTCATTTCTACCCACTATATTTCCAGCTACTATTCTTCCTTGTCTATTAGCAGGTCCTGCAAGTGGAATAGCCACATCTTGATTTGTTAAATAATTTTTTTAACAAGAATACTATCTCCTAAAAGCATACACTCCTTTTTAAGTTAGTTTCTAAGTTTTTCATTGACAAGTATATGACCTTTTTTTCTCCTAAGTTAATTCCAGAATTCTGTAAAAACTTAGTATCAGGACTAACTCCTATTGATAATATAACTATATCTGTTGTAACAGTTTTTTTCCACTTTCAAGTTTTATAATAATCTCATTTTCTGCTTCTTGAAATTCAACTACTTTTTTTCTGAAGTCATAAGCTTAAGTCCATTATTTACAAGTTCAAATTCTAAGACATTTGAAATTTCACTATCAAAAGGTGCTAAAATATGAGGTGCTGCTTCAATTAAAGTTGTATCTATGCCTAAATGTTTAAGGTTTTCAGCAGTTTCAACTCCCACATAACCCTCCCACCTACAATAGTCGCTTTTTTTAATATTGCTATTTTTTTAATTTTAGCTTTTATTTTATCCATATCATTTATGTTTCTAAGTGTAAATATTTTATTGCTTTCAATTCCTTTTTATAGGTGGAAAAAGAGGTTTTTGCTCCTGGAGATAGAACTAAAAAAATCAAAAATTTTTCTTCATATTCTTCTCCATTTTTTTAGTTTTAACTTTTTACTTTCTTATCTTCACCATTTACCTCAATTACTTCACTATTCACTCTTACATCTAAATTAAATCTAGCTTTAAGACTTTCAGGAGTTTGTACCAAAAGACTTTCTCTATTTTCAATTACTTCTCCTATATGATAAGGTAATCCACAGTTAGCAAAGGATACATATTCTCCTTTTTCAAATATAATTATTTCTAAATTTTCATCTAATCTTCTAAGTCTAGTAGCTGTTGAGGCTCCTCCTGCAACTCCACCAACTATAAGTACTTTTTTTCATAATTAAAACCTCCTTGGCAAATAATTTTTCTATATAACTGCAAAATTTATTTATACTTTTTTTAACTTTACATTTTTAATATAACATAAGTATAACTATATACTTTATCTTTGTAAAAGTACAGTCATTTTTGTCCGTATTTACTTTTTTTACAATTAATATTAAAATATATGAAAAAGAGGTGAGCAGAATGGATAAAAAAATAAAAAAATATAACTGTTTTTTTGAGTTTACATTGGATATAGTTGGAGGAAAATGGAAGCCAATTATTTTATATTATATAAATATAAATTCTGTTGCAAGATATAGTGAATTAAAAAGATTTATTCCAAGTATAAATGAAAGAATGCTTACTCGGCAATTAAGGGAATTGGAAGAAGATAATTTGATAGAAAGAAAAAGTTTATCCTGTTGTTCCACCAAAGGTGGAATATAGATTGACAAAATATGGTGAGACACTAATCCCTATACTAAAGTCTCTTGTACTATGGGGGCAAGATTATGCTAAGGCAATAAAATTTGATAATTTTAAAATGAAATTTCCTAAAAAAATTAATCAAAATTATATATTGGTGCTTGAAATAATTTTAGATGAAAAA
>BNJT01001613.1_pt1 | contig 14726 bp, 22 predicted proteins | sample 8540491 | NCBI WGS metagenome assembly BNJT01 (sample SAMD00202455, study PRJDB9452) | human saliva metagenome | host: Homo sapiens
CAAAAATCTATCATTTAGGTTCAGTGAATTGGCTCTGAACAGCCTTATGAGTATGAAATGCAATAGGTAATGATTTAGCGACCTATCTTCAACAGTGATATACAACGCTTTGCATAACTCGAATAACCTATTGCAAAGATAAGGGCATATCGTGAGAGAGAATTTTCTCCAAATTATTTTTCATAGAGCCGTCCGTTGCGGCTTTTGCTTTTCCGTGTATTCCGTTTTATGATAAGATGCGAGTCCTCGAAAACTGCGTTTTTTGTTTTCGCCCCGCTTCTCCGTCTGCACATCCTCCACTATGCCCGTGTATTATGTTGGGATCGGTTGTTCGTTGTCAGCGGCAAAGGTAGTTCCGGCTTCCACGTGATACAAAAGGTCAGTGCGGCAAGCCGTTTAGACGACAATCTCCACACTTCCATTTCATTGCAGGTGTATCTCGCCGTAAAACCTTGTTTGCCCTAAGCCCTCACCTTTTACGGCCCTGAAACTCAACTCCCTCACTTCAAGAATCCGCATAAAATCAAAATCAGACAAGATGAAACTGAGATACAATACCCTGATTTGGGGAAACACTTGCCTCATCGGCTCATCCTCTTTGGTGGAAGTCTTTGGCTTTGGCTTGCAGTGGACTATGGCTGGGGAAATACATTGTTCGGCTACTCTTGCCATCACGCTGGCAATTGTGGTCTACTATATTGACCTACCTACTCATCATTGGGGCAATACTTTGGTTACTCATTTCTAAACAGACAGATATATGAAAAAGAAGAAGCAAGACAATCGCACAGCAATGCAGATACTACGAAGTGGACAACATCTTCGAGTATATGGTATCGGTTTTACCTCAACGGAAACATATCCGCCTTTGGGGAACTATACAAGGAACTCAATCGGAAGGACAGAAAGGAATTTATACTCTATCTCTTTTCAGAAGTTGAACCCATTCATATCCAAGAAATCATTTTTAGCAATCATCTAAATATAGGAATTATGGAAACATTCAGCTTTTTACCAAGACCGAAAAGGTTACGGCTGGGAACGCACCCTGATTTTGATATAATAGCCGAGGAGTTATGAAGAAGCCGTTGCTCTTGTCAAGTCGTGGTACAGTGAGGACATTCTCTGTTTTGAGGACAACGAGAAAGTCATCATTACGGACTGAGAAACATTATATGACACCTCAGAAGGTCTATCCGTAGAGGAAAACGGAGGGAAACCTACTATCGAGGTTTTTGCGGACAATGGAGAAGACATCATCAATAATACAAACCCGATAACACCAAACGAATATGAGAACGGAAATAAGAACATACGAGGTATATAACCTTCACGAACTGATAAGAAGAGGCACAAGCAAAGGCACACAGCCTTTGGGCGGAACTATTTCAACTATGGTTGGGACGAAGAAAACCGAAAGACATTACAAGCCTTTTGTACAGATATTCAATATCAAGGTGGACAGATGGACATACGATGATTATTCCTATTGGTATCGTTTTACGTCTCATTACAGCGAGGAAGAAGATAATTTGAAAGGGGAGACTTGAAAATACCTTGTCAATAACTATTGGAACGGCTTGTATATACCCAAAAACCATTTGGGGCACAATTACAAGACAAAGCGCAAGAGCCGTGTATTCGTCACCAATGATTGTGTTTTGACGACTATTATGTGGACTATGAGATATTACAGCCTATATACGACTTTCTGAAAGCCCCTGACAACACCACCCTTTACGAACTTATGAACAAGTGCTTAAACGGCTTTTTCAAGGCTTGCAGGGACGATATGGAATATCAACTCAGCGAAGAAGCCTTTTGCCAGGAGAGTTGCGAAGCCAATAACTACGAATTTCTATCCGACGGAACATTATTCAACTGATTAAAAACATCAACCACAATGAAAGGTACAGAACATTTCAAGGACGTTATCCAAAACTATTTGGAAACCAGAGCATCATACGATAAACTCTTTGCGGAGAGTTTCCGCAAGGAGAATAAAAACATAGAAGAATGCATTACTTACATCTTGACGGAAGTCCAAAAGAATGGGGTGTGCAGGTCTGTCCTGATGAGGAGGTATGTTCCCTTTGCCGTCTACTACTATGATGAGGATAACATCGAGGTGGGCAAGTACATCAACTGCCAAGTCGTGGTAAACCATACTATCGAACTTATAGACGAGGAAAAAGCAGAAGCACGGAAAAGGCTATCGAGCGATACCAAGCAGAAGAATACCGCAAACTTACCGCTAAGACACCCAAAGTGGAGAAGCAGGTGGAACAGCAGATAGCACAACCCTCACTATTCGAGTTTTAACCCTAAAACAACAAAAGAAAATGAAAGCAACGGATTTGAACGAAGCACGCATCTATGTAGGCACTTATGCCAAGTACAACAACGGCTCATTGCAGGGGCGAATGGGTGGAACTTTCGGAGTTTATGATTGGGACGACTTTATGGAGCGTTGTGCCGAGATACATCGAGGACGAGGAAGCCCCTGAATCATATGTTCCAAGCGTGGAGGAAACCCCTGATGAACTGATAGACGAGGGGCATTGGAGGAAACCTCTTTGAACTCTTCGGGACGAATTGGACAAACTGAACGACAAGGAGAAAGAAGCCTTTTTGGATATAGGGCAGACGGCAACAGCTCTCAACTCACACAAGACGCTTACAGCCTTGTGAAGTCTTTCCAATCGGACTACGCAGGAAGTTATGCAAGCAGGAGGATTTTTGCGGAGGAACTTGCAAAAATGGAGAATGAGTTATCCGATTTTGCACTGAATTACTTCTGAGTTCTCCAAATATGCCAATGACCTTTTCGATATGGACTTTTTTGGTACAAGGACGGTTATGAATTCTGCTATAACTGATTAAGGAGGACAGATTAGGAAACTGAGAAACAAGTTCGAGAAAGCAGTACTTGCCGAGCTCAAGAACCCTACGACCGGTAACCAAGACACAGAGAATATGGGCATTCCGTGAGTGTAGACCATTTCGCCTACTGACTTCCCTCAAGGTCGTATCACTCTATGGCTTGTGGGCATAGTTGGACAATAGAGAAGACAACTCGAACATTGCACTCGTCCTCATTGTAGAGCAAAGTTACAAGTCCGAACGACTTTTGAATGTAAGATAAGATAGAAGCAATACTTTTACGATACTTACCACTCTGTGGAGAGTACCAAGTATTAAAAATGTTTCTTTCTATAGAAATGGAGAAAGGTTGCAGCGTATCATCAGCACACTCATTGAAATCGGTCGGTATTGGTGGAACGCACAAGGACGAAAGACGATTGTTGCCGTTCAGAAAGTATTGGGCAAATACATCGACACCTTTTCCTATTGCTCGCCTGTGGCAGTGAGAAACGACAACGAAGCCTACCATTATATATATACGTATTCTCTGATATATCCGAAGTTCAAGACAACGGAAGCACTCCGCAGAAATGGGTTTTCAGGGATGATTTTCACGACATCGCACCGACAATTCTCATTCCTGTCCTGTTATCCAAACAGTCGCGGAAACATTGATGAAAGCAGGTCGAACTCGAGCATTTGAAATACTTCCTTAACAATTCGAGGACATTTGACGCTTTGTTGGCAATCCTATAAAGTCGCCACTGCAACGGCTATGACATAGAGGACATTTCTCAATATGGTGCGACTATGTGGATATGCTCCGCAGATTGGGCAAAGACATACACAGTCCGAAGTATGTTTGCCCCACCGACCTGTATAGGAACACGACCGCAGACAACACGAACTCCGCAGACAAAGGGAAAGGGAAGAAAAGGAGAAGAGACGTAAAAGGCACTGGAGGACGAGAAACGTTTTCGAACTCAAATCAAAATTCTTCGGTATCCGTTTCACGGACGGCACAAACCAAGTCCACGTTTTTGGAGAGCGTGCAGGAACATTTGGATGAGGGTGTGGCAAATGCACCATTGTGTGTCTCGACAATGCCTACTATCTTAAAGAGAACTCACTGATACTTTCGGCTACCATTGAAGGCAGACGGATAGAAACGATTGAGGTCAATTTAGACACGCTCAAAGTGGTGCAAAAGTCGTGGCGTATGCAACAAGAACACGGAGTATCACGAGCAGATAGTGAGCCTTGTCAATGCCAACCGCAAATTGATAAGGCAGAGAATGAGAGCGATAGCATAAGCAACAATCACCAAAATATCACAGATATGAAAGCAGAAATTGAAAGTATCGTATGCAACTGGGCGGACGAGATACTCCATATCCTTATAAGGGTAATCAATGCCATTACTCTATCCGCCAATGAAGAGGAACTAAGGACTGCTGTCAAGCGGATAGCCGAAGAAACGGAACTTGATAAGTTCTTTGCATACGGCTATGGCGCACACCATTTTTAGCTTACCCACCGCAGGTTATCCAATGGAGAGCCAAAGGAACACAGATTATTAAAGGTTGAATTTTGAGAATATGAAGAAGAGAGTTTACAGAGTACGGACGCAGTACATCTTCGAAGGAGTGTTTGAAGTGGTTGCCGAGAGCAGAGAGGATGCACGGCAAAAGGTCATTCAGGATTGCGGAATGGTGATGGGTGGAAGCATTCTACAGCACTCTTCCTGATGAGGATATCAATTGGGCTTTCGCCACGCACCCCGATATAAGGACGGACGGATAAAGAAAGGAGCAAAGAAACCCCGATAAAAACAAACACTCCGTTACTTTTTGACGGTGAGTTGAGACGGCTCAAAAGTAACAAAAAGCCCTCTTGGATACTCTTCATTCTCAAGATGCAACGCTGATTAAATCATTTACAGTTAAAAGAGCAAAGTCTGATAAATCAACAGAGATGGGCTATTTGAAAAACTCTCATTTAGATTCTCACAGCTAAACATACGGGTTGATGATTTTTGTCTGCAAATTGACGCATAAACATAATCTCTTGGTAAATCCATGGAGATAATGTTTTGGCTCGATTACTATTGCTCAAATTACGGAGATCAATAGAATGTGGGCTATCTATAAAAACCCAATTCTACTTTGCTTTATAATTTCTATAATTGACATACTCAACATTGTATGTATGTGAGCTGTGGAGTAATTTCTTCTATGATAGTTGTAATTTCCGTTTCGTTGTTTACAATACTGATTGTCTATTTCTTGAAGCAATCCATCCGCACTACCCCAAACAAAGGAGTCTAAAAATACACTAAGCCCGCATTTCTCTTTGAGCCAAATTGCAAATAGGCTTGCTATTTTTAAATCATTATGTGAGTGAGAGATGAATACATCAAATTTATCTATTGGAAAAACAAAATCTCGCAATCGTTCACCATTTACAATCCCCTTTTCCCCTTTGATAAGGTCACGAAGCCTATCTCGTAGATTATTCGGTGTTTTCTGACGTATGTACAATAGATTGAATGGGCAATTTGTTTACTACCCTCATCTATTGTTTCTGTTGAAACTTTATACAATTCCATTTTCTATTTAACTGTCGATAGCCAAGCACTTTTTGATATTATCTAAATTTACATTCTTATTACCAGAGTCATATACTACTATATGTAAGCCTTTGGGGAATACTGACATACTGGGCAAAACTCTATTTGACTTATCATATAGGATAGTATTTTTGTGCTGACTTCTGAATACCTCCCTGCCCACTTCCTAAAAGAGGAATATATACAGGTCTCACGTATTGGCAACGGTGGCAGCAGTCAAGATAATTCTTGAATGATAGCCCCATATTCTGATAAAAGGAATGGATGATGGTTATTAGCATCAAACTTAGTTAGGGCGGTAAGAATGTAAGTGTTTTCTCCTTCTTCAATGACAGCACAAGTTCCCAAAGGATAACGCTTTTTCTTCCCAATAACTCGATTAGATGCCTCTTCAGCTATGACATTATTCAAAGCCTTTCTTATCTTGTTATCCAATTCTGGAATTCTTCCTTTGAATAGTCGATCTATAAACTTTCCATGAATGGTCTCTGTAGCTATTATTTTGTTATCTACTATGGTGTCAAAGTATTCATTAACAGAAATGACTACTACCCCTTTCTTTTCAAAGAGGTCTCCAAACTCGACCTGAAGAGGAAAAAGAATCATTGATGAGTATTTGTATAGACTTACTTTGAGCATTTGAAACCAAGCATATACAACACCTATAAAAAGAATACATATGCCGACTATAATCTGATTTTGTACTATAACCACTACCACTAAGCCATGAAAAGCCCCGATACAAGCTGAGATTGTACCGATAGCTATTAAAAAGTGAGACAAGAAAAACTTTAGCTTGTTTCATTTGTGATAAAAAGTATTGAGTGTGATTATTTGCTATCTTTCCCTGTATAGTTAGCTCTGAGTCGGATAAAAAGCATGGTGAAGAGATTCCTTTTTCATAGGAATATGGATTGTAGGGACATTCTCCATTGCTGTTCCTAAAATAGGGAGTTTGTTCCATAACATTTTCACTTTCAGAGAGATATTATCATTCTTCACAATATCATTGTTGTCTAATTCAGGATAGACAACAATGATTGGAAGCCCCTAATATACAAGCTCCATACTCAATTTCCTCTCTTAAAGGCCTTACTACTTCTTGTATTTGAACTCAAGAAAAGAATGATATTTTTAGAAACCTTTAATCTTTCTCGTAATCTGGGCTTCAGTGTTAGTTCCCAATCACCCCTATCTCTTACGCTATATGTTTTTGCGTGCGCATCATTGAAAGGAAATGAAGCATCACTTCTTTTCCACGCTCTCAACATACTATAATAACAAAATCTTTTAGTTGCATAAGCTGCAAGTGGAGATGGACTCAGGCTCATCTACATAAAAAGCTGTATAGTTACTATTGCGATATATCATACATATTGTTTTAACTTTACAAAGTTACTCATTCATAACGAGAAAGGCGAATAAAACAATAAGAAAAACGCCCCTGCAAGCCGATAAAACTTGCAAGGGGCATTGCTTAGAAATCAAGGCACATAAAACAGAGCTGAACTCCACTTTTCGGCGTTTGACAAGACCTCTCTGAGAATTTTGCCCTTGTATCGACAGAAAGAGACAAATTCGCAATAGAAATTCCTGTTGCCCGACTCTATCTTCCGCAGCAATTGGCTTTTTGGGGTGTTTACCATATCCCAGCAACCTGCCCGTTCCAACGTTGAGGACAGAACGGCAAGCAGCAGGGCATCCTTGCCGTAGTCCTTGAACATCACCGACGCTTCCATCAGGTCTACACGGAGCATAGAGTCCGCCTGTCGTTCCGTCATTGCTGCCGTGAACCGCTCTCCGGGCAGAAGCCGATGTCGGTAACCTACATAGGGATAATCCTTCCAAGAATGTAAGCCCTCGAAGTGTTTGATGCAAACAACGACACGCCTCGCACGGCAGTAGTGAGAAGAGTGTCTTCCGAAATCAAGTGCGTTGGTGGAAGACCACGGCATACCCGCTCAGGAGATACGCTTTATTCAGGAAGCCAAGACCGACAAGGCAAGAAAGACGCTCATCGCAGGCATGAATGAAGGTTCAATCCGAGTATTGTTCGGCTCCCTACTCAATGTCTCGGTACGGGCGTAAACGCCCAAAAGCGTGCTGTCGCTATCCATCACTTTGACACACCGTGGCGTCCTTCCGACTTGGAGCAAAGGGATGGACGAGCCGTACGTAAGTGGAAAATGAGGTAGCCAAACTCTATGCAGACAACAAGGTGGATGTTATCATCATACTGTGGAGAAGTCTCTTGACAGTTATAAAACTCAAACCTGTTGCATAACAAGCAACTCTTCATCGAACAACTTAAAAACAACCGAATGGGTAGTCGTACCATTGACGAGGGAAGTATGGACGAGAAAGTCGGGAATGAATTTTTCCGAATACGTCGCCATCCTCTCGGGGAATACCGATTGTATTGGAGAAAGGCAAAAGTTGGAAAAGAAGATTGCCGGTTTGGATAGCGAACGGCAGGCGTTCATTCGCAGTAAGTCATCCTCCCGAAGTCGTGCGGACGGTGGACGGCAACAAGGAGTTGATTGCCCGTTTCCAAAGTGTCTGGGACTTGTACCAAAGCCGTGTGCAGAAAGACAAGGAGGGAAACATCCTCAATCCGATAACGCCTCAAAGGGGTGGAAGGAAAGCGCCCTGAAACGCATTGCTGCCAAACTCTCGGAAATCAACGAGAAAGCCTGCACACGGGGAGAGTATTTCAATATCGGAACACTCTACGGATTTAATCTTGTGGTCAAGACGGAATCCTCCTCTAAAGACCTTTACAACCTTTCGCAGAACAAGTTCTTCGTGATGGGAGAAAGTGGAATGAAGCATAGCTACAATAACGGTAGGATTGCGCAGACCCGCAACTCGCCTGCATGAACTTTCCTGAACGCTTTGGAAAAAGATACCCAGCTTGATTGAGAAAGTATCAGGCTGACACGGAGAAGATAGTCAAGGATATTCCCTGTATTGCAGGAGGTGCTGAACGGCTCTTGGAAAAAGGAAGAGCAGCTCAAAGAGCCCTTAAAACGGGAAACTCGCTGCCCTTGGACTGCAAGATACAGCCTCCCTAAAAGCCCGATTGAGCAATCGGAGAGTCCGCAAGAGGAAGTGCGAAATGATGCAGGATGGCGAAGGAACGAGGGAAGAAATGGAACGGTCACGTCCGATTGAGCGACTGTCACCGCCCCCTCGATCAGCACCTCTGCAGCTCAAAACCGACAGACCGTTAGAAAGCAGCGGGCAGAGTATCTCCGCTACACAGCCTTCTGATGGAAAGACTGCCCACCGTCTCTGGCAGAAAAGGTGTTCGTTGTCAGACCGAAGATATAAAACAAAAAGGACGAACTACATATTGTTGTAATTCGTCCTTTTTAGAATTTATACCATTTCAAAACGACTTCAATTTGGATTGTTGATATAAAGTCATTCCGGGAATATCATCACATTGCAGCTAATTTATTCCCTAAGTCCAAACATTCGTTTCTCTGCAGTGTCAACAAGTTGATCAAAGTCTGTCAAGAAGATGCTTCCTTCATCTTTAGAACCTGCATCGATACTGACGTTGTAACCCTTTGCCACTTTATCTCCCTACGACAAAAAGCTGTTATTTTTGCAGTATTAATTCCCAATGCAATCAAACCATCTACATAGTCAGTAGCTTGATTTCTCTTTACTTGTTATTTCAAAGCCTCCTCGTTTTAGTTCAACTATCAGAACTTTGGTTATTGTAGCTAGCTCATTATCACCAAACTCTTCTACACCCTGTCATGGAAAGAGAAGTACTATCAGCTAAAACGACAAGGTCTGGTCTTCTATTTGTTTTTATCCTGACTTCATTCTGAACATCCATTTTGAATAGTCTTCTCATTACACTCTGAAGTTGCCTGTTAGAGGTATATTCTGGGGTGTCATATTCGGGACCGAAGAGCCATCGGGATTCAGTTACAAGAGGATGCAAAACATGTAATTCATCCGTGTCCTTTTCTTTAGAAAGTTTTCTTATTGCTTCAATAATGGATAGGTGTCTATCAATTTCACTCAATACGGTGAGGGCATCCTTTATAGACCACTTATTGAGTATCGTATTAAGACCGGTAATATCTTCTTCCGTAAGTTGAGAGAGCTTCATTAAAAGCTTCCTGCCCATTTTTTTCGATGATTCTAAATTTAATACAGCTTCAACGGCAATAGATATTGTTTCTTTTAGTTGCTGTCGGAGAATTTATCGAGATATTCTCTATAATCTCATCTACCCTCATACTGGGCTAATGGAGAGGCATCTTCAATTTGGCTGCCAATTCCTGTTTTACAATAGCCTTTTGTTTCTTCTAAATTAGCTTTTGCCGTTTGTTCAAACATTCTATTCACATACTCCGAAACTGTTTGATATAAATTCTGTTTCTTTTTGTATTTTTGAAGCCACCCAATCCTCTTTAACTAATTCTGCTAATTCATTACTCTGTATAACGATAGTATACCTTTTGCAAGGGCTGTTCGACCGTCTAAATAGAAAAATCGTTCTAATCCCCATGACGGAATACCCTATTAAACGACCACTTTCCCCAAAAAGCAATTCCCTTTGATAGATGCTTTTATGAGAAGATTTCTTTTGAATCTATAAAAATTTGGTGGTAATGCTGTATCCATCAGATGTTTTCAACTCTGTTGTATCCAATAAACCATCTAATTGATCTAAAGAGAGTTGCTTTTTATTTACCTCTATTATGAATTCGGGATCATGCAGGAAACGAGAAGAGATTATTTCTCTGATTTTATCAACACTGGGAAGATTTCTATCAACTTGAACTTCTAGTCTTGTGCCATGCTTTGAAGATGGAGAAATATTTTTGGTTAGTGACAGAGATAGCTTGTCCTTGTACTTTAGTCGATACAGTAAGAGAAAGTTCTTTCCCATTTTTGAAGTAATAACATGATATTCGTCATTAAAGCATAAGAGGCTATGTCTTCCGATACCATTGCGACCATAAGTTATACGAGGGCTTCTTTCTTATTATCCGAAATAAAACCTGTTTTCTTGACGTAATAATTTGTTATATCCCAATGTCATCCAACGTTCTTGAAATTCTTCTGCTGTTAGACCATTGCCATTATCTTCTATTACGAGGAGGTCTCCATATTCGTCAGGAATAAAGACACTTACTTTTGTCGCTCCCTGCATCCCAAGCATTTGCAACAAGTTCTGTCAATGCAATGTCAGCTTGACTGGTAATACTACTGTTCAACGTTCTGACAAGGTAATCATCCTCGAAAAGAGAACGGTATATGTGTTCCGAATTCTTCTGCATTATATCTGTTTATAGTCGTTATCAACTAAAAGGTCTCTTGCCTTTACTTGCAACACTGCGGAAATCTGATATAGCATCCTCAAGAGAAGGCTGCTGTCGATTGCAGACATATGCATTCACTGTGCTGAAACTTTTATTGAGCTTCTCTGCCAGCCATTTTTGAGATATTCCTTTCTCCAAGAACGTCTTTTTATTCTATCTCAATTTCATCTTCGTGAAAAGCACGAGTATCGTATATTTCTGCTACAAAAATAGCGAATTATTTCTGATGTGCCTAAATTTTTGGAAAGTAAAATCTTCTTTAATACAAAACGACTTATCATTACGACAAAAACGGGCTTTGCGTTGCGTTTAATCCCGAAATTACGTGTCTTTGGGAGGTCTCTTTCCTCTTTTCGTTTGAGGTTCTCCGTAAAATGGGCTGCATAAAGGCAAGGATTTGATTCCAGATACCACGTCTTGTGATAGACGATGATGGAAAAGGAAGCGTACCCGATGCCCGATAACGTTGCAGGGTACGCTTTGCTGATTTGAAGCATCATGCAGACCTCTTGGTTATCCAGCAGAGGTTCTCCATCTATCATCGGACGTTGGGGGATGTCAGCAGTCGTCTGTTTCAAGTCATCGAAAACGCGTCATGATGCGTTCCATCCATTCAAGGAAAGGTCTCTCGTCCAATAGTTCCATCCCTTTACCCTCCTGCTTTTGAGTTTGAAATTGTGCTCGTAGCTCTTCCATATGCGGGATTGCAGCAGAGGCTCTTGTTTGCGTATCGCCTCGATGTCATGCAGGTCGTAGTAGCAACGCCCCGTAGATCATCTTGTAGTTGATTCTGTCCGCACTGCGCATACGCTGGAGGGTACGCTTGCTGATACCGAGTATTTCGGCTAACTCATCATTGGTGACGAGGCGGTTCTCATACTGCCTTTGCCTTTTCTTCTCTTCTCATGTACCGGAGAATCTTTCTATCTTTGCCCATCAGCTCGTGGTAGGCTTTTGCTTTTCGATTGTTATGACATCCATGACGCTTTGAATTTGATTATGGTGCAAAGTTCGGGAGTTAAAACCGTCCGGATTGTATGCTAAATATGTACTGAATAGAGAATTTTTCTGTCTGATTCCAAAAAGCCATCGCGACAAAAAGCATCCATATCGAAGCTACAAGTACGCAGTAAGGAAAAGCTGCTTTTAATACTTACTCCGTAAGTACATTTGCACAAAGTGTAATCTTAAAACGAACAGAAACATGGAAGTAATAACAATCGAGAAGAAAAACGTGCTGAAGCCATAATGGAACGTTTCCGCATTTTGACCGCCAAAAATCGATGCCCTGTAGTCGGAGGTGACGTAAAAGCGTATGGGCAGGTGGCTGGACAATCTGGATGTCTGCCAAACTCCTGAAACATCAGTTTGCGTACCCTGCAAACTTACTGCAGCAACCGGATGCAGCCCTATACGCAAATAGGGTATAAGATGTCTCTACAAGCCGGAGGATGTCGGAAAACTGCCTCGAACAATCCTCCGCTTTATAACCGATGAATAGTATCACCACCAAATCCGATGTAAAATATGGACAACGATGTAAAGACCAAGAACAACGAAGAGATTGCGCACTTCTCAACGCGAGCGACCGTATGATAAAGGGGATAGATGTCCTGCGTGAAAAAGAACAGACCTCTGCTTAACGGGCATCGCTATCTCGACGGATGATGAAACCGTCCCGCCTGTTGCATATCAACCGGCGCACGTTACAGGATTATCGCAATATGGAAGAATCTCTTTGCTCAAGTTAGGGCGGAAAAGTACTACCGGGAAGAAGATGTGGAAAAGCTGTTGCAGGAGAATTACCGTCCTCGGTTTGAGAAGCCTTGATGAGAAACAGTGCAGTAAGAAACATTTTTCCTTACCGCCTGTTCTCTGTATTCAGCTGTACCCATCCTCCTTTGCCATAACACACAAGTAATGGAGGACTTTGTTCTCTCTCTTTTCGGTCAGTCTCTCCGATTATCCATTGACGGAAACTCTTTTGCCTGTGGAGAAGCAAAAGCGAAATGACAGCATCGTAACTCATTTCAAGGTTGTATAAATCCACCGAACTCATCCCTAAAGATAGCGTTTGCATTACCTCATCTTCCCTGAGCAAGCCCTCTTTGAAGATAGACTTGATGTGGCTGTTTACCTTGCTGGAGAATACGCCGCACAAGGAGGCTATTTCGCAAGCCGACATCCAAACGGTAATTGTCGGGATATGTACTTTTCCGTTCTTCCAATGGTTATGATTTCTCTTTTCATCGTTCGTCCTCCTTTTTATAGTGATACCCATTGAACTGCTCTATCTTACCCAGTTTGTCGGAGAGTGCCGCCATGTCCCGACTTTTCCTTTTCGTGGGCGATTTTGGCGTAAATCTGCGTGGTGCGGATATTCGTGTGTCCGAGCATCTTGGAAAGGGGTTTCGATGGGAAACGCCGTTGGTCAGGCAGATTTCCGTTGCCATAGTATGGCGGCTGGTATGCCACGTAATCTCCTTTTCAATACCGCAGAGTCCGATGATTTTCTTGATGTTCTTGCAAGACGGTAATATACGTGCGGAACGGGCAGGAGGTAGTCCTCATTTTGCCATGCCATCGTATTTATCGATAATCTGCTTCGGAATATCCTAAAGTATGATATTTTGACCCACACCCGTCTTTTTGTCGTTTGGTCATAATCCAGAGTTTCCGTCAAAGGAAGGTTTGAAGATTGTCCTTGGTCAGGTTCTTCATGATCGGTAAAGCGACAAGCCCTGAAAACAGCAGAAGACGTACAAATCCCGAACCAGCTCCATTGACTTGCGCCTGAATTTCAAATCCAACAGCCTGCGGATTTCATCCTTGGTCAGATAGTCCCTAGCCGGTACTCTCGGCGGATATGCTGTAATCCACGAACGGGTCACGAGACTATCCATCCGTGATTCTGGGCAATGGTAATCATACGGCGCAGGGCATCATGTAAAATCCATACCGTGTTGTTACAGCATTGCTTTTCGGTACGCAGGAAGATGTCAAAGTCGGTAATGAAAGCCGGAGTGAGTTCTTTCAAAGCAATGTCGCTGACACGGTAGCGGTTCTTGATGGACTCCTCCAGATGCTTATAGACCGTGCAATACTTGTGGTAGGTGGATGGGCACTGCTAGCCCGCATCGACCTGTTTGAAGAAGTCCTCATTGTGCTGGGCAAAAGACTTTCAGCGAGGTTTCGATGCCGCATTTCCAAGCCCAAGAAAGCGTTCTTTCACTTTCTCGGCAGTGACATAGTTATCCCACTCGGCTATCTCCTTGTATTTGGCATTGATACCGACACGTATCTTGTCTAAGAAACAATTGGTTTCCAACGCCACGGTACTTTTGCCCGAAGCACGGTTGCTCTTGATGTCCCACAAGTCGGGATGGATGTCGCATTTGCAATTGAACTGGGCTATTGTACCGTCTATGGTGATACGGCACATCACGGGAACGGAACCGTTTCTTTCTTAGTGTTCTTTTGAGGTGGAACAGAACCTTAAACGTACTACGCATAACTCTGACTTTTACGGTTTACAAAACTATACATTGTCAGGTTATTTGTTGCTATGCAAAACATTGTCGTTCAATGGTAAAGAAACAATCCGCAATATATTTGTATGTTTCTCATCGAAGTACCTTTGCGGGAGGTAATCCCTCGAGTTCAGGGTCGGATTTTTGCACTGTTCGTTACTGCTTTTTTCCTCAAATTCACACTTGCTAAAGAAGGTGGTAAATGTTTTGGTAACGCTGCTCTGTCCGAAGTTGGTATAACCTCGTCGTTCTTTCGAGGTTTTGCATCGAAAGGGGCAAAAAACAGAACTGACTGACTCTACAAATCATTCATACGCTATTTCGCCTTTTCTTGAACCCTTTGGGATAGAT
>BNJT01001438.1_pt1 | contig 14675 bp, 22 predicted proteins | sample 8540491 | NCBI WGS metagenome assembly BNJT01 (sample SAMD00202455, study PRJDB9452) | human saliva metagenome | host: Homo sapiens
ATACAACAGAGAGCTACTGCTAAAGCCATTTCTTCTCTCATTCGACTTTATCCTTAATGTATTTAAGCTCGTAGTATTTCTTTTTAACCTCTAAAAAGCTCGCCATTTTAAAGCCTTTTCATGTGCAACATCGCTATAACAATAGCGCCTAAAGCAAAAAGATAAAATGCTTAATAGTAGAGATAAAGCCCCCAAACGTGCCTTTTGTAAAATATCCAATAACAAAACATCCAATAATGATTAAATACAAAATTAACGTTCTCATAGTTTAAAACTCCCATTTATCATTAAACTTAACACTGTTCTCAACGCCCCAAGCGGTTATGTATTCGATAAGGCTTGCTAATCGTTTTACGCTCATTTGAGCAGTGCTTTCTCGTAGATTAATTACTTCGCCCTCAATACCGATTACCATTTCAGCCTGGCCACCTGTTGCGATTTTGTGAGCCGATACAAAAATCATCTTCCAAGTTTCGATATCACGTTTCTTGCCGTTAAATTCGCACTGTTTTGATATATCGCTTAGTAGTGCGTGTAATTTACTGTTTTGTTCAAGTGAGCGTGTCATTGGTTGGATTTTTTTACCACCAACGGATTTTTATCGTCCGTTGGCAGATCTTTCTATGAATTCAAGGCAATTCAACCGCACTTGGTTTGAGCGTAGAAAGAATTGCTTCTTGTCCATCTACGCAATCCCCATAATCTCTTTAATCTTAGCCACTCCGTTTCTTGATACTTCTGGGCTAATCACTTTTGGCTTTTTGCTCTATCAGCTCTGGGATTTCTGGAAATTCAAAAGCCTGTTTTTCACTTTTTCGGCTACTTCAGCAAGGATTTTCGGCATAGCCTTTTGGCAATCTTCCCATTTCTTTTTCCGTAACCGTCATAAATTGTTTTTAAGCAGGTAATACTCTGCTCTTGATCGGAACAGGAAGTTATAAGGCTCTTTCGCATAACCAAAGTATTTTTGAAGTCTAGCCTCTAGTTCGTCTTGTGTTGGCAATCCTAATTCGTGATTGTCGTAGTTGTTACACCAAGAAATAAACTCGCCTACACTTGGCAAAAAAATCCGTTTGTTTTAGCTCTAGCAGCAGCCATTCCACGCTTAACCCTGATCGAATGTTTTTAACTCCATTTTCGGCAAAGCCTAAAATCCATTGTTGTTTTAGAATTTTTAATTGCTCTGGTTGAACTGATAGCAGTGTCGGGCAAGATGCGATAAGTTGATCAAACACTCTATCAATTAATCTTTCAGCAGTAACTGGTGCGTGTTGAGTTGTTTTTCGTTTAACGTTGAGACTTGGTCCATTAGAAAACTCCTTCCCAATCCTGTGGACGATTCCACGGTTGAGCATTTTTCTCGGTAAAGGTCATTTTTGAGGTTGTCGCTGGATAACTCTACTCCCTCGCCAATCCCATTCAGATTTAAATCCACGCCAATTACGCTCGATGGATATTGTGATTGCTTCGGCAAGAGGTATTCCCGCTTTATCCGCCTCACGCTGAAAACCTTTTAATGCCGTTTCTGTGATTGGTGCTTTGCAGGCTTTGCGGTGAGTGATGAAGTCGTCAGCAAGCTGACCAACGATTCCAAATTCAGCAAGCAAATCCGATTCGCTTTTTGGTATATTATTATTTTGTATAGTGTTTTTATTGTTATTTTTGTGTGAACTTTTTCACCAGATCTGATGAACTTTTTCACCAGTTTGTGAAAAATTTTCACCAGTTGAGTGAAAGTTTTTCACCAGTTTCATCTGATGAACTTTCACCAGTTTGTGACATCTCAAATGCTTTCACTGAATAAATATTCAATTTGCGCTCACCACCTGAACGCTCAAGCAATCCCATCTCAACAAGTGATTCGCAAGCAGTTATAACCGAACGATTACTAAGCCCTGTCACTTCCATGAATTGACTAACTGAAATACTGTCTGATTCTTTATTCCAGCCTTTTGTTTTGCGAACCACAAATAAGTAACATTTAAGCTCTGCGCAGGTTAGTTTTGCTAGTAGCTCATCTATGACGGAATTCGGGATTTGAAAAGCATTGGGGATAAATTTACTCATTACGCAGCCACCTTATTTAACATTGTGGATAGTTTGGCTAAACCCCTTGCAGTTACTAATACTTGAGGATAGATTTTTCTGTTCCGTCAGGTTGTGTGACTTGGTGCGCTTTATGCTCTAAATAACCGTGTTGTAACTTGTCTTGGTAAGCAATCCAAGCAGATCCAACAGTGCGCTTATAAATCCACCCGTGAGCAAATAAAAATTGGTTAAATGCTCTCGGTTGCATTTGGAGGTGTTTGGCAGCATTAGTTAGATTCATCGCGCCTTCTGTTACGGTTGCTAAGCGATCAAAAGGCCTCTACTTTCGGAGCATTTTGCTCTTTTTCCGCTTGTAATTGCGCGGCAAGCATTAATGCCTCAGAAAAGATTGCGGGATAAGTGCGGTTTGATTTGGTTGTAATTTGCCTTTCACTACCTTGTCAAAAGTGTCATAGACTTTTACTTCAAATTCCGGATTAATCCACGCGGCATATTTGTAAACTAGCTTTTTCCGCAGCGTAGCAACCTTGGTTTGTTCCACCGTTGATAATCTCTAAAGCAGAATGCAGATTTGCATTGTGGTTATCTAGCACCGAAACAAAGTCTTTTGTGCCTTTTAGGCGCAAAAATTGACTTAGTGCGTGAATAGGATTTCCTCCGCTCGCACGATGTAAATCGTTAAGGCAATAGCGCCCTTGACTATCTTGTTTGATTTTTGTATTATCAATAACGATTAATTGATTCATTAATTACTCCTTGTGAGTGTAAAGACCACGGTTGCCGCCGTGGTTTTTATTGACGTTTGTTAGCGAGATCACGCACTCGATTGAGTGTTGTGTTGCTGCTAAATGCTTGTTTAATAATTTTCGGATTAAATCTTCTTCTGCTTGGGTGATTTCGCCATCTTTTAACGCATCTTCCAACACACCGAAAAGCATGCCTCTAGCTGATAATTCATGCTAGTTGGATATTTGCCATTTCCACCGCATCTAGATTGTCTGCATCGGTATCTTTTACAAATCGTCCACCAGCATTTCGGCAAAGCTCCTCAATAAAATCAGTGCAGCCATACTCGAGTTGGACGGCAATCAATTCTTCGTTTTTAAAGCGTTGCCCTTTTGTTTGGTAAAGACGGTTGTTAACTCGCTTTCGGTAAAGCCGAGAAAGCCAGCTACCGCACTTTTTGCCACCTGGCACTCTCTCAATCATCTCGATAATGGTTTGTTTCATTGTCATAATTTTTCCCACTTTTTTATGGTTTTCTTTTGCTAGTAGTTTGTTAAATTAAATTCCGTAAACATCAGGCAGAATTTCAGATTTTTTTACTTGCTTTTTTGTGTTTTTTTCAATAGCAACCGCCACAGATGGAGGTGCTTTTGATTTACCTGAAATGATTTTGCGATAAAAAGATGGCGAAATACCAATCTTTCTCGCAAATTCGTCGAAATCCACGAGGTTTGTCTGAAAAATATGTTTTTAAACTCATAAAAATCTCGCATTTAGTAAAACTAAACACAGTTTAGTTAATATTTAGTAAATAGTCAAGTTTTTAGTTTTTGCTTATTTAGTAATGACTAAATAAAATTGACTTAAGGAGGGACTATGAAGAAAGAAACAAGATTAGCTATGGCGGAGATTAGACGTGAAAACCTAAAAATTGGTACTCTGATAGCTATTGCCTGATAGAGAAAAAGCTTTATATCTCAATTGATAACAGGTAAGACAGCATCGTTTGGAGAAAAAGCGGCACGCAGATTAGAACGAGACTACGGAATGCCTGAATATTATCTAGATAGATCTAGCGGAGCGCATACCACCATAAACAAGCAAACGGTGTCTAGCTCAACGGTAAACATCACTACAGCCCAATAATATTTATAACAATAATCGATCAGAACTATTGAGTAATGAGCAAGGCTTAACTCATAGACATAAGATTGATTATTGCGATGTGCGCCTGGCCGCTGGATTGACAGGTTTTGAAAAACTCTGATTGCCCAGAAATAATCTCAAGTTTGTATTTGACTGACGAGGGAATGGCACAGTTAGTCGGCAAGAAGTCAGCAGATGGCATTTGTCTTGTAAATGTGCCTACAGACAGCATGGAACTGACAATAAGAAAAAGGTGATATTGTCTTTCTAGACACAAAAAGTTAATGCTTATAGTGGTGATGGCATATATGCTTTTTTTCGATTGATGGTGCGTTATTTATCAAACGCATACAAAAAAGCTAGTCGGTGGTGGATATAGATTACACTCTGACAATAAAGATAATTACGATCCGCAAGATATATCAGAAGACATTTGTCAAAAACGCTTCAAATTTATCGGTCGTTTTATCCGCACAATACACATAGAGACAATTAATTTATAAGGACATTATGAAAGCAGTAGCCAAAAGAATTAAAGCTGAAAGAGAAAGACAGGGATTGTCTAGTTTGCTGATTTAGCTAAGATCCTAAGCGTGAGCGAAAAAGATGTATTAGACCTCGAAAATGGCGAGATGCAGTTAACAATGCGTGACATGAGATCTGTTTGCTATCGCTCTTGAGGTTAGTGCTGATAAATTGAAATTCGGCGATGATTGGCAACCTAATCTAGGCATGCCCAATCAAAATTTGAAAACCCTCGATATAATCACTCAAACGTAGCGACAAATACCGCAGCCACGATGACAACAAATAATTATTACCAAGGCCATGGAAATTCGGATCTACAGGTACAAATGAGATCGAATGGAACAGGCGGCACATACTGGTAGGCTTGGGGCGTTTTCACGGTTAGATAGGATCGAAGAACAGAATAAATTACTCCTAGAAAGGATTGAGCATATTAACAAAAATTGATTTTTTTGATGACAGTTGGCGAAGTTACGCCTAAGGTAAATTAAATGAGCGAAGTATTACATTATTGTGAATTAACCGATGAGGTTAAGTTTAACATCACAGAACCTATTCAGGTCAGAGATATTGTTAAATCGCTAGAAGCGCTGGAAAAAAATTGTAAAAACAATCCGCAAAGACATTTTCAAAACTCGGAGGCTCCGAAGTTGTTGATGTAAAACTATATATTAAGACAATAGAAAAAGGTTCGTTAATTGAAAAATTATAGTAAAATTAGGGTTTGGAAATGAAGAAAATCTGAATAAATTTTTAGAAAACACTCATGATTGGGGTGTTAAACAATGCAAGGAACATCCGGTGCGCTCATCTTTAGTTGGCTTAGTTGTTGGTGGAATGATTGCTTATGGTTTTTATAACCTTGGCTCAGGCTCATCATCCATAACTATTATCGGCAATTACAATACCGTAATTACTGCTGGTGCGTCTCAGCTAAATATCACCCCAGCAGAATTCAAAGCTGCAATCGAAGAAAATAAAAACAACAAAAAAACACTCACAAGAAACGCTGTGGATTTTGTTCAACCAGCAAAAACAGAAAACGGTGATGTGTCTATTGTTTTTGGAGCTCAAAATAATCCAGAACAACAGCTAGAATTTCCAGCTAATGTTATCGCAGAAGTACCTAAAAGGTTGAGCCAACAAAAGCAGAAGAAAAATCCACCGAAATGGATAATGTTACGTTGAATATTAGGTCTCTAGATAGAGATGACTATAACTCCGGCTGGACTGGATACATAGATGGGTCATTTACAAAACGAGTGCCAATAGAAATACCTATCGGAACAGATCTAACATTGCTAGCCTCCAAAAGAAGTATTTAAAGCCGATGTAACCTTGTTTTTACACGCAAAAAGGGAATGCCATAAATCAAAAAGAATCTTGATAAGAAAGCTTGATTTGCAATCAAGCAACTAGCTATCAAATAACCGCCAATTTGTGGCGGTTTTATTTTATAATTTAAAGCTCTTAATCAAATCCTCAAGCACTACCCTCTCCTCTTTATTCGCAAAAGATAATCTCTAGCCTATCATTTACCCGAGATGCAATCTCATCAACCCCAAATCGTTAATCAGCTCGCAATTCAGCGAGATTAACCACAACTAAACTTTTCTTTCATACACCCCTCCTTTTTTTCTTGGCAATCATACCTTAAGCAAAAAGTGCGGTCTATTTTGGCTATTAAATTTTTGCGATATGAATCGCAAAAACGATAAAAAAATCGATGAAAAATCGCATTATTAACTAATACCTAAATAAAAATCGCTCAAAAACAAGCAATCAAACATTCCTTTCTGAAATTAATTCTATTAAAAATCAATATTTTTACTAAATTTTAGCTAAATTTTATTTACTTTTTACTAAATAAATACTTTACAGGTTATTTAGTTTTTACTAAACTACACCCATCAAAACGAGATACACATAGTGAACAAAATGATTGAGATTTTTAAACTTCCAAAAAGGAATTAGCGATAAAGCTCCGAATGGTTGTGATTTTTGTAGTTGATGAGTTTGTGACTTACACAAATAAAAACGGAGTTAAGTTCGGGCCTTACAAAATCATCGGTTTCGCCAAAGATGTTAAGGATGTGGAAACAGAAAGATTTATCCACTTAAACAATGATTGCTACTGGTTCCTGTGAAGTTAGAAGAAATTAAGAAAATATAAAGTTTTTTACTAAGCTCATTACGGTGGGCTTGAATAAAAATTTTAAATCGCTCTTTAAAAATCAGATTACAAGAAGTTTACTCATAACGGCATTATGCGGTCGTGTAGATTAAAAAGCCCTACCCTACATAATGAGAGTAAACGGAATTTCCACTGAAAGATGAGGCCAGTGAAAACTGCGTTACAGAAAGTCAATTCGCAGTGGGGAAATATCTCAAAGCACATTTGAGTACAGAGACACAATGGCAGGTGAAACCATTGCGAATGATAGAGTGAAGTGTGCTTTGAAATGGCAAACATAAACCAAGCGAGGTTGAAAATGGAAGAAAAACGCTATTCAGAGGCTGGCAGTGTTGCCAGCAACACTATAACTGAAAATTCAAAAAGAACATATTCGCGCTTCTATTTTTGAAAGCGATTGAAAACGGCGCTTATCATCCAGGTTTAGAGGAGCGAGCATGCCAAGCAATTTCTTATATCAATCGATTTAGTGATGCTCAAATCAAAGAAAAGCTAATTGATAATAAAACTGGCGAAGTTTACATATTAGTTAGACCATAGGTCACTAATTTTATTTAACGCTCTCATAGTTGCAAAGTTATTATTTGAGCAATCAAACACGCCAAGACGATCATCATTATCTATAAATTGAAGCAAATAATCCCGACATTGCTCGGCCGTATGTGTTCTTGAACGAATATACCAAACCGATTCAAATAGCTTCGCATAAGTTCCGTAGGATTTAATTGCATCAATTAATGTTTTGTAGTCGCGTTGATTTCTTAAATCATAAGTAATAATGAGGTTTGCCATAACTTAATCCTTATTGTGTTGTGGTTGTGAAAAATTATATTCCTTATGTGTTGTGGTGACAATAAGGGCTTGAGCCTTACAAGCATAAAGAAAGGTATTTAATGGCTCTTTTGTTTAGTCGATTGTGGAAATCGGCATGGTACAAAACACGGGTAGCGTTGTGAAAAAAATAACACTGGTTCGAATCCGGGAAGAGCCTCCAGCTAAAGCCGTTCTCAAAATGCGAGATGGAATCGCCCAATCTTCTTGAAAAATTGAATGGAATCGAGAGCGGCTCTAGCTGGAAACAGCATACCTTTTCAAAATTGGTTAGACACCCCTAGATGCTTTTTATTAGGATGGGCTCTAGGGGATTTTTTTAAGGATAAATAATAAATTGACACTGCCACCACTTCGGATTAAGATATTCCCACTTTCAACAGAAAGTCGGGAATGTCGCAGTTTCTGAATTACTTAAGAGCGGTGGAAAGACAGACGCTCAAGCGTCTTTTTTATAGCCGTAAAACAGCAAATCTACCTTTTTCGGAAATTTCCGAAAAAGTCCAATGATGAGCTGAATGAGGGGATCGAAAGATCCGCCGTTTTTCTCTTAAGTACGGTACTGCGAACCTCGTTCAGTTCATCACCAACTATTCGCAGTGGTTCGTGATGAGTTTTAAAACTACTTAAGAGAATCACAAAATGACAAACTCAAACTTAATTCCTGTTTTTTTAACGGTTTAATCCAAAATCAACCTGTTCAACTTTGCAACGCACGTGAACTTCACGCATTTCTAGAAATTAAAAATAAATACGCAGATTGGATCAAAGACCGCATCAACGAATATGGTTTCATCCAAGATGAAGACTACCTTGTCATCACCGAACGCACCAACGGACGCCCACGCAAGGAATATCACATCACCCTAGACATGGGCAAAGAACTCAGCATGGTCGAAAGAAACGAACGAGGGCAGACAAATCCGCAAATACTTTATCGAATGCGAACGTAGAGTAAGCCAGCCAAAACAAATCGCATACCAGCTCCAGAAAAAGAAATTCACCTTTGAATTTACCGAATATGAACTCCAACAGCTTGCTTGGTTGTGGTTCGCTTTTTAAACGTGGCGTCGGCACATTCCAACATATTGAGAGAGCCTTTAACGTTTTTAGGCTCAAATATGAGTTCACAAATCTACGGACAGGCTTACGAATATTTAAGCGTGCTACGCTCAACCAATCAAATCTTAAACCGCATCACAAGTGATTTTTGACATCGACCAAATGACAAACTGGCGTGTACTGCAGCACTTGCGAGACTTTTAATCCAAAAGCAGTCAAAATCGACTTCTAAAAACAACGGAAAAATCCGACCGCACTTTTCCCCAAGAAATCCGTGCGGCGGATTTTTACCCAAAAATTCACTAAATCGACTAAAAAGGAAACAAAAATGGAAAAAAATTTACTGATGTATTTGCTGAAATCACACGCCCTTTAGTAAAGATTGCTTGTGCGATGTTTATCGCCTTTTTGATTAGCGGAATCTCCTGTTGTTTTGCAAAGCGAGCCGACAGCGTTAGAACTTGAACAAGCAAGAATTCAATGGATTGCTGAACACGGGCAATATCAACCATATTTGACGGAGCCGGCTAAACAAGAAGCTATGGCGTACACAAACATCAAACAAAAGGAATTAGACGATGAAAGAAAAAGCATGTAGGGTTGATGTGGAAGAAGTGAATGGCGCATTTAAAAGCCTCTTTCTTCGTTAATGGTCGCCTAATTCACAAAAATATATCCGCAACACTCAAAACAGAACGCCATTATGTTTATTAATCGACATATTGAGCGTTACAACGCTATGTATGGAACACACTTTCGCTTAATTGGCGATAACAAGCCAAAAGTTAAAGATAAAGAGAATAAAATCAAAATTCCTAAATCTGTTAGCAAACGGAAATTCGTATCTCCATCAATGACTAAGTCTCTAGGTAGATTTGACAATTACATCAATCAAAGACAATCAAAACAAGATGATAAAGACTTCTTCATCTTCTTGGATTTAAAACAAATGTTTGGTCTTCATCACGCAACCGCTATGACTGCGGTATATCGTGGCGAGCTTCCAAAAACCTAAAACGTTAATCATCAACGGTAGCCGAGTTAAAGGCTTTCAGTTTGATGATGTGAATAACTTTTTCGAAATTATAAGAGGTGTATCAAATGGAAAGCCTACAAGCACAATGGGAACGCAAAACGTTCAATGATTATGACCGCAGATGTTGTGAGCAAGATGCTTATGAGCAAGCTTTAGGAGTTGAGATTGATCGAATTGAAGATGATATATGCTCTGATGATGAGGGCGTGATTTTTGAGATCTCATAAATATTTTATCAGAAAATGAAGATCTACTTGATTTAATTACTAGAGATAAATTAGGAGAATACAGAACGAGAGAGACAAAGCGGTGATTATACTAGCCAAAGAACGCTTGAGCAACAAGAAAAGGATTATAGAAATGGATATATCCTCAATGATTAACCGTAAAAAGAAACAGACGAAACCGCTAAAGAAGAACAAGAACGGAAATTGAATGAATTTCAAGATTGGTTAATGAGTGGAATTATCGACCCACAAAGAGCAAAAAGAAATCATTGAGCTTTATTACAAAAGAAATGCCATTTTTAGGTGAATAAAAATGAAAATCTATCTAGATATTGAAACAATCCCAACACAAAGCAAAAGAGCATCAAGATTTTGTGTGCGAAAACCTAAACCGCCAGCGAATTATAAGAACGAGGAAACGATTAACAAATGGCTTGAAGAAAACAAAAGAGCTTGCAGTTAATAAGACTTCTCTAGACGGCGCATTTGGTGAAGTTGTGGTGATTAGTGCAGCCATTAACGATGATGAAGTGGTTACATTTTTATCGTAACGATTGGCAAGTTAAAAACCGAGAGAAAGACATTCTGACACGGTTTAACAACTGGCTAAAAAGAACAAGCTAACCGATGTAAAACCGTTCCAGTGTTTATCGGGCATAACGTAACAAGTTTTGACGGATTGTTTTTTGTGGCAACGCTGCATCATTAATGGTGTGAAGCCTTACTACAAAATGGATAAGCGAAACACTTACGACACGATGTGGGAATGGTGCGGATATAACCGAGAATCGAAACCTAGCCTTAATAAGCTATGCCAAGTGCTTAATATCGAGCAGAAAGGCGATATTGACGGTTCTAAAGTGTGGCAAGCAGTACAAGATGGTCGAATTGATGAAGTCGCTGAATATTGTGCTAAAGATGTTGAGCGAGTGCGAGCGATTTATAAACGAATGAATTTTGAGGTGTAGAAATGAGCATTTACGCAAAGTTGGCACAAGCACGTGTAAAACTACAAAAAGAAAAACTTAAAGAAGACCGGCAATAATAGAAGTTTTAAGTATTTTTGAGTTAAAGGATTTTCTTCCAAGAGTTAATGAAATCTTTGAAGAATTAAAAATGTGTGCTGTCGTTCGATATTCCTCTGAGCTTGCTACGCTGACAATATACGACTGCGAAAAGGATGAAAGCATTGAATTTACCTCGCCAATGGTTCAAAAGGCCTTGCCATCAGGCACGGAAATTCAAAATCTTGGTGCTATTCAAACTTATCAACGTCGCTACCTGTATTTGACCGCTCTTGAGATTGTTGAAGATGATTTGGTTGATAGCATTCCGATAGAAAAGGCAGAGCAAAAAAAGCAAGAATCACAAAAACACTACAACAAATCAACCCAGCAGAATGTGAATTCTACTCAAGATAAATCAATCCTTGATAAGTTAAAAACTGGCTTGAAAGAGTGCGGAAACAAGAAAGAGCTTGAAGAACGCTACGCAAAACAAATGCCGTGGATTGAAACAAATCACCCAGATTTAATCGATGAATACAATTCTTTCTACGATATTTGTGTCAATAATTTAAAAGCATAAAGGAAATAATAGAATGGCTAGTTTAAATAAATGCCTATTTATCGGCAACTAACCGCAGACCCTGAAATTAGAACAATGCCTAACGGTGAACAAGTGGCTAATTTCTCTATCGCACTTAACGAGAAATACAAAGCGAAAGACGAAACGTTGTAGAAAATGTTGAGTATGTTCGCATTGTACTCTACCGCAGATTGGCGAAATCGCAGGTCAATATCTACACAAAAGGCTCACAAGTTTACATTGAGGGGCGATTAAAAAAACTCGTAAATGGCAAGATAATAACGGACAAGACCGTTACACAACAGAAATTCAAGGTGATAACTTACAGATGTTAGGTGGTCGCCAAGATGAACTGAGATAAGCGAAACCAAGTAAGGCTAAACCAGAGCCATTGAGTGCTATGGCTGAACAGGATAGCTTTTTCCGATAATATTCCGTTCTAGGGGAGTTATGTGTAAATTTATAAAACTAACAAGACTAGCGTCTGCCACACCATCATATAGCAATCAGCCAGTTTATGTATCAATTAATGCTATTAGTGTCTTTTTACCATTATATGAGCTATACAGTTATAGAGTTTGCTAGTGAGAGTGAATTTATAAATGTACAAGAAACTCCAGAGTGTATTTTTAAAAATGATTGAGGCCGCCAAATAAGGCGGTTTTTCTTTTAGGAGAAATGATGGTTAGTTATAACTTGGTGATTAATGGCGTGATTATAAAGTTGCGTGGTAAATATTTGAAAAAGGCGATAAATAATGAGCAAAAGAAACAGAACACGAATTAGCGGAATTACACGAGAAAGAACAGAGTTTAGAAAAAGGCTCTTGAGCTTGTGCGTGAGAAAATCCGCGAGTTAGTTAATTACACGGATAAGAACAAAGGGGTAAAAAAATGAAAAGAGCATCAAAAGAAATATGAGCTAACCGATGAATTTATTGAGTATTGGAGCGGTAAAAAGCTATACCGAATTAGAGCGCTGGTTACATTCGGCGCTGTTATGGCTGGGAAACTTGGCGGTTTTGTTGAGTCAGAAAAAAATTTAGATCAGTCATTGGCAGGTGACGCTTGGGTGTACGGTGACGCTTGGGTGTACGGTGACGCTCGGGTGTACGGTGACGCTCGGGTGTACGGTGACGCTGAGGTGTACGGTGACGCTCAGGGTGTACGGTGACGCTGAGGGTGTACGGTGACGCTGGGGTGTACGGTGACGCTGAGGTGTACGGTGACGCTCGGGTGTACGGTGACGCTTGGGTGTACGGTGACGCTCTGGTTAGATCTTATGCGGCAATCTCAGAACGGAAAATGATTTTTTGGGCAAGTAATGTTGGCTCAGAAAACGGTACGCTAACTGTGTTTAATGGTAAAGACGGGCTAGTGTAACGCGTGGTTGTTTTTACTGGTACGGTTGATAAGTTTTTAGCAAAAATCAGCCGAAGTTCACGATGATAAAACAAAAAAATGAATACAAATTGCTAATCGAGGTGGCGAAAAGTCGAATCTTAGGAGTTAAAAATGAATGAGATTAATGTGAGCATTCCTTATTCGTTATTCAAAGATATTTTTACGTTAGCATTTTCATTTAGACTCATTCCAAGTATTAGCAATGATTCAGCTTGCCTATCAATCGACAAAAGCTAAGAAATACTGGATTCTGCTCGATAGTGAAACAAGAAAATGATTTGATTTGGGTTTGCTTAGAGCATTTGAAAAAAATGGCGGCGAATCGGAAGATGTTAAGGAATTTATTAATTGGGCTGGTGAAAATCTTGATGCTTAACATAGAAAAGAATTTACAGCGACCGCTAGTCGATATTTTTGCCAGTGGTGAATATGAATAAGCAGTAAATCAATATTTAACAAATCCAATAGGCGTTCCAAGTGAGCGCTTTTTGTTTTAATGGAGTAAGTATGAGAGCATTTACAGAATGGCTATTTTTATTTATTAACTGGAGCTTTCGTCATTGCAATGGCTGGAGCTGGAATAGGATTATTTATTGGCGTTGCGTGGAAGATTATCAGATTGGTGGTGTGATATGAAAGAAAAAGAATTAATTGGGAAAAATCGAACAATGGGCTGGGGATAGAAATATTATTAAAAGGCTCCACTATTAAAAAGCAAGTTATTAAGATGATTGAAGAGTTTGGCGAACTTTGCGGAGGTGTTGCAAAAAGGCAATCTAGGCATAATTAAAGACAGCATTGGCGATTGTTTTTGTGGTGTTAACAATCATAAACGCTCAATGCCGAAATGAATCCACAGATGCCAATGCTAACCAATCACACTTGCTTGAACCAACGGGGCATTTTAGAGCAAACTCCGTAGAAGAGGCGCTATTGCGAACTGCTGCAAAAAAATAGGTAATTTCGCAAATATGACAACCTACCCTGATGATTGGGATGTGAGCTCTCTATCTAATTATCTGTTTCTTGTTAGTAAAATGGTTAAACTTGATTTCTGGGATTGTGTCCAGCACGCTTATGACCAAATCAAAGACCGTAAAGGGCGAATGATTGACGGAGTTTTTCGTTAAGGAAGAAGATTTATATTAGGAGCAAGTATGAGTAGATGGATTAAATGTAGCGAGCGAATGCCTGAGTTAGACGATGATGGTTATAGCTATCCAGTGCTATTGTTCGGGAAAAGAAATCATGTAGAGTCGTATAAGCAATTTGTAGGTTATCTAGATAGTAATGGAGTGTTTTATTTTTGACGCAGAATTTGATTGCGTTCCATGCTGCATGGTTAAATACTGGATGCCTTTGCCAAAACAGCCAAATAATAAAACATTGACAAGAATAATTAATGAATTAAAGGCATTACAATCAAATCCTGATAAAGAGTCGGCGCACAACCTAGCGGATAAAAATTCTATGTGATTTATTAAATTCGTTAGGTTATACTGCTGTTGTCAATGAGTTTGAAAACTTAGAAAAATGGTATGCGTGAGGTGAAAGATGAAAGATGATTCCATATTATATTGCAATCTACAAAAGATATGTGACGGTGTAATGAATAACGAATTAGCTTTATTAAAACTTAAAATAAAAAAATATTGAGGACGAAACAATGTGCAAAAGTGCTATCTGTAACTGAGATTGTAAAGCCTTACGAAAATTTCCATACCTATAAACTACTGCTAGATAATGATACAGTCAAAAACAGTTATTACACCTAAAACGAATATGCTAATGGAATCTACTGGTACTAAATAACTTTAATTTATTTAAAAATACAAACCGCTCTTATGGGCGGTTTTTATTGAGTTTATATGGAAAGAGAATTTTTG
>BNJT01002037.1_pt1 | contig 14675 bp, 15 predicted proteins | sample 8540491 | NCBI WGS metagenome assembly BNJT01 (sample SAMD00202455, study PRJDB9452) | human saliva metagenome | host: Homo sapiens
TTCTCAATAATGAAATTAAAAATAGATAAGCTCAATGATTTTATAAACTTTTAATTAAGCAAAAAAAGTTATAAAATTTGACAAATTTTTACATGTACTTTTTTTATAGTTTTATAATATAATCTATAAAACAAAAAGTTCTATAATCATATAAAAGATTAATCTTAGACTTTTTGCAAAATTTATATTTCAAGGAGGAATAATTATGTTTTATGAACCATCAAAAAAACGATCATGGACTTTCTAGAAACCCTTTCAAATCTTGTACTGTACCAAGAGTTATAGGTTGGATTTCAACAAAAATGAAGACGGACTGATAATATAGCCCCTTATAGCCAATTTACAAATCTTACATTTGATCCACCTCTAGTTTTTATTTTCATCTAACCAAAATGTAATAGGTGATAGAAAAACAACAGTAAAAAAATATTGAAAGAACAGGACAATTTGTATATAACATGGTTTCTTATGATTTAAGAGAAGCTATGAATCGTTCTTCTATTTTTTTAAGGTTCCAAATGGTTATAAAGATAAGTTTGAATATTCTGGTTTAACAAAAAGCTAAATCAAATCTAATTGATGTTGCTCGTGTTGCAGAATCACCAATTCAATATGAATGTAAATATATTCAAACTATAAGAATACCAGCAAATGATACATTGGCAACAGTTGATGTTATAATAGGACAAGTTATAGGAATTCATATAGCTGATGAGTATATTCTTCCTGATGGAAAAAAATTGATATTTGCAGAATACAACCAGTTGCACGTCTAGGATATTTTGATTTTACAGTTGTAAATAATTCTTTTTGAAATGGCTCCACCCAAAAGTTGATGATCCAGAAAATCAAAGATTAGTAGATAAAGGGTCTAGAAGGAAAAGTATAAGAATTTGTGATTTCTATAATTTATACTATTAATTTTTTTAGGGTGATAAAATGTTAATAATTTTTACAGGAATATCTACTAATACAATAAATTTAATTAATAACAATAGCCAATTTGAATATATCTTATTTGATCAAAAAAAGAAGATACTATTTTTTTGAAAAATGAAGAGAATTTTATTGTTATTTATGAAGAAGATTACTTAGAAATTAATAATTTACTTAAATTAAAAGAAATCTAAAAAAAGCAAATATATTTTATTGGGATATTTAAAGAAGGAAATATAGATTTAGTAAAAATTAGTTAATTTAGAAGTTTTAGATTACATGTTTGATATATCTAAAGATCCTTTATCAAATTTAATAAATAAAAATCAAATCAAAAAAATAATAAGAAAATAGAAGATAAGGAAATTTTTTTAAATAATCCTATCTATAATTCAATGGTTACCTCATTTTATATTTTTTTGATTTAATATATGGAGATTTAACAAAATTAGAAGCTTTTAAATAAATTAACAAATTTTAGTATAAAAGATTTACCAAATTCAGTTATCATATTAATGATAGATGATTTTTGGGAAATTTGTAGAAAAATGAATAATAGGCAAAAGATATTCCGTTAAAATGGAATACTTAAATCTGGTTAAAAATGCTATATCTTGTTATGATATAAAAGGCCTTATCTTGTTCATTAGTTGGAACTGATAAGATTATTATTTTAGTAAAATCTCCATATGATTCTTCATTGAGTAGTATTGCTTTTAAAAAAATAAAAGAATTATATAAATGAAAATACAAAATACTCAGTTACTTTTAGGACTTAGCAATCAATATGATGATTTTTAAATATATTTGGAAGGCATATGAAGAATCATTTTCAAGCTTTTAGATTATTCATTTTTGCAGGAAAAAAATGAGATTATAGAATATAAGAATATTAAAAATCTATCTTTAAAAACTAATTTAAATCATGAGTATATAGAATTAAAAATATTATTTCTTTAAAAATCTTATTTTTAGGTAACAAGAATGAAATTCAAGAAAAATTTTATGAGTATTCTAAATTTTTGTATAAATGATTTTTAGATAAAAGAAACTATAAAATTTTTTTGATTACAAATTTTTATTTTTGAAATAGTTGATTACACAAATAAATTAAAGTTAAAAAGAGAAGATATTTACACAAAGGCTATTGATGTAAACTCAAAGATTTTAAGAGCATACTCGATAGCTTCTATAAAAGATATTAGTTATGAGTTTTTAATAAATCTTTTTAAAAGATATCGAAAAATATAAAACAAAAATGACTTTATATTGGATAATAGTATAAATTTTCTAGAAAAAAATATTACTATAAAGATTTAAGTCTAACAGAACTTGCAAATGTATGTAATATGAGTGACAGTTATTTTTAGCAGAAAATTTAAAGAAAGATTCAACATAAATTTTTCTACTTATTTATTAAATATAAGATTAGAAAAAGCAAAAAGACTTATTAAAAGAAAAAAATTTAAATATAGAAAATATTTCTGAAATGGTAGGTTTTAAAGATACTTCTTATTTCAGTAAAAGTTTTTAAGCAAAAATATGGAATAGCTCCTCATTATTATAGAGATACGTTAAAATAAATTTCAAAAGGAGTGAATATGATGTCTAGAAATACTTATTTTTATTTTAACATTTTTAGGTTTTCTATGGGGAATTTTTTTGGTGGATATATCATAGCTGATAATCCTTACCTGTTCTTAGGATGGATTCCTCTGTCTGTTGTTTCAATAATCTTAACAGGTTTTTTTATGCAAGTATTATAAATTATTTTTACTTTAAAAATTACCAAAAATGAAGAGAGTTGATGTATATGGTAACAATAGTATGTACTGTCTTATTTTTCACTTTTTATTAATTGGTGTTGGGATATATGCTCATAAACAAACTGATGATACTGGTGATGAATTCTTTTTAGGTGGAAGATCTATAGGGATTTTTGCCACAATTATGACTTTAGTTTTTTTCAATATGGAGTACACTTGCATTTTTATGGAGTTGTTGGAGAAGCATATACAAATGGTGTTGGTTCTTTAGGAATAGCTCAAGGGATATTTTTGGGGTGCAGGTTTACAAGTTTTTTTATAGGTTATAAATTATGGGGATTAGGGAAAAAATATAATTTATCAACTCCAGGAGACTTTTTGGAGAAAGATATTATTCTAATTTCTTTAGATTTATTACTTCTTTTTGGGCTTATATTTTTACAATGCCTTATATAGGAATGCAATTAGGTGGATTGGGGAGCTGGACTTGAAGGAGCAGCACAAGTTCCCTTCAGCAGTTGGAACAATTTTTAGCAGTGGTTCTTTTAATCTTCGTTTCTATAGGAGGAATGAAATCAGTAGCTTGGACTGATGCAATACAAGGTGTTGTTTTTCACAGTAATTGTTCTTCTTGCACTTTTTCGTTCTTATAAAATCTATGCCAGAAGAATTATCTGTTGTAATGAAAAAGCTACAGAAATTAGACCAGGATTAAATAGTATTCCTGGGCCCTAACAAAGCTATATACACCTATTATGAATTTACACCTTGCTATTACAATAGGATCTTTTGCTGTATGGCCTCATATCTTTGTAAGATTCTTTATTGCTAAAAAGAGAAACTTATAAAGTTTTTAGCAGTAGCTTTTTCCAATATATGAAGTAATTTGTATGGTTCCTTTACTTCTAATTGGAATTATGATAATACCATATTTATTTGGTGGAAACTTAAATCCTTTAGATGCTCAAAAGAGTATACACTGGGCTATGAATGGAATACCTTTTTGGAAGTTTATTAGGAACAGGAATATTCTAGTCTGCTTTCTCAGTCTGCTATGTCAACTGCAAGTTCTCAATTATTAGCTTGTAGTTCAATGTTTGTTGGAGATATCTTCTTTAAAAATTATATAAAAAGAAATGTCTCAAAAATATTGTTTTATTAGGAAGAATTATGACAGTTTTATTTGTTATTATTTCTACTTTCTTTGGAATATATTTCCCTAATATATTTAAAACAGCAACACATTTTTGCAACTCCAGGTTATGCTCAATTATTCCCAGCTTTTAATTGCTGGACTATTTTGGAAAAGAGCAAATAGAGAAGGAGCAATATTTGGTACATTAGGTGGTTTTTGCAACACTACTTTTTAACTTCATTAGTTTGGAAAAAAATCCATTAGGAGTAACTCCACTATTATGGAGTTTAATTGTAAACTGTATACTACTTGTAGGAATTTCTTTAATTACAGCTAAACCTCCAAAAGAAGTTACAGATAAATTTTTGAAGCAGTGTAGGAATTAATATATAAAAATAATTTAGATTTATTTTATATTTGTCTTTTATTAGAGATAAATATAGGATAAATCTATTTTATTAAGAAGAGAAAATGTTGATAAAAACTTATAAATATGATAAAAATCTTAACTCAAAGATTTTTGATATTAATATGATATTTATTCTTTGATAATATTGGTTGAAAAATCTTTTTGAAATATAGCATTAGGAGGTTAATGTGGAAGAAAAATTAAAAAAATTGTCTGAAAAAAATATTTAGAAAGAGTTATGGAGCTTAGAAGAGAACTTCATAAATATCCAGAAATAGGTTTTGACTTATTTAAAACTGCTGAAATAGTAAAAAGAATTAGATAGAATAGGAATTCCATATAAATCTGAAATTGCTAAAACAGGTATAGTAGCCACTATTAAAGGTAGAAAACCTGGAAAGACAGTACTTTTAAGAGCAGATATGGACGCCTTACCACTAGCAGAAGAAAGTAGATGTGATTTTAAGTCAACTCATGAAGGAAAAATGCATGCTTGTGGACATGATGGACATACTGCAGGACTTCTTGGAGTTGGAATGATCTTAAATGAACTAAAAGATGAACTATCAGGAAATGTAAAAGTTACTTTTTTTCAACCTGCTGAAGAAGGCCCTGGTGGAGCAAAACCAATGATAGATGAAGGGGTTTTAGAAAATCCAAAAGTAGATGTAGCTTTTGGTTGCCATATTTGGCCTAGTGTAAAAGCAGGACATGTAGCTATTAAAGATGGAGCTATGATGTCACACCCCACAACATTTGAAATAATATTTCAGGGAAAAGGGAGGACATGCTTCACAACCTGAAAAAAACAGTCGATACAGTTATGGTGGCTTGTCAAGCTGTAGTTAATTTTCAAAAATATAATCAGTAGAAATATTTCAACATTAAGACCAGCTGTCTTTATCTTGTTGTAGTATTCATGCAGGAGAAGCACATAATATAATACCTGATAAGTTATTTTTTTAAAGGGAACTATAAGAAGTTTTTGATGAAAAAAATAACAGATAATATAATTGAAAGAATGGATGAAATTTTTAAAAGGGATTACTAGTGCTTATGGGGCTTCTTATGAATTTTTTTAGTAGATAGAATGTATCCAGCACTAAAAAAATGATCATGAACTATTTAATTTTTTTCTAAAAAAATGCTTTTAGAAGACATTTTTAGGAAAAAGATAATATTGAAGTTATGGAAGATCCTGTAATGGGTTCTGAAGATTTTTGCATATTTTTGGAAAAACATATACCATCATTCTTCTTCTTTGTTGGTGTCAATGATGAACAATTAGAAAAATGAAAATATGCTTCACCACCCAAAGTTATTCTGGGATGAAAAGTATTTAATTACAAATATGAAAAACTCTATCTCAATTAGCAGTAGAATTTTTTTAAATAAATAATTTTTTTGACAAATCTCATTAAAGGTGTATAATGTATGAAAATTTATTTTTTTAAGGAGATTTATTATGAGTGATAAACAAACTAAAAATTTTTAGGATGGCTAGGGACAACATTATCAATTTTGATGTATGTTTCATATATTCCCCAAATAATGGGGAACTTGAATGGTAATAAAACATCATTCATACAACCTTTAGTTGCTGCAATTAACTGTACAATATGGGTTTGCTATGGATTTTTTTAAAAAGAATAGAGATTTACCATTAGCTTTAGCTAATTTACCTGGAATTATTTTTTTGGATTGATTGCTGCATTTACAGCACTTTTAGTAGAAATGGAGTTATCGTAAATTTTGATATTTACAATAACTCCATTTTTTTATTGTATATTGAATTTTATTGTGAAACAAGTTCCTTGATCTATTTCACTTTCAAGATCTATAGTAGCTGAGTGAAGATCTACTATTTTTCTTTTACCATTGAAAGTCCCAAACCACTTCCTTTGTTCTCTTCTTTATTTCTTGAGTCATTTACTTGATAGAATCTTTCCCAAATAAATTTTTTTATTTTTCTTCAGATATTCCTATACCATCATCTCTAATTTTTTTAATACTGCAGTTTTACCTTCTCTTATTAATGAAACTTCAATATTTGTTTTAGTAAATTTTTATACCATTCATTAGAATATTCAAAAAAACTCTTTCTAACATAATTTTTGTTACCTTGTATTCTTATGTCTTTTTTTCAACATTGTATACTAGATTTAAATTTTTTTACTTTCTAATAAAGGTTTATAGTCATCTAAAAAGTTGTAACACTATATTTGAAAGATTTATTCTTTCTTTTTTTCTATTTCTTTTTGTCTTTCAAGTTTAGAAAGTTCCATGATTTGATTTATTAGGTTAGTCATTCTCTTAGCATGTCTATTTATAACTTCTAAAGATTCTTTAGCTTCTTCAAAAGTATCAGAATACTGTAAAAGCATAATCACTTTGAGCTAGAATAACTGTTATAGGAGTTCTTAATTCATGTGAAACATCAGAGCTAAATTGTTTTTTTCATGTCTGAACCTCCCACGACTGAAGTCACAGGGTTCCAAAATCTTTTAAAAATCTTTTAAAAAAATTTTTCTAAGAAGTTTGATAGCTTTTACACTACCCTTATTCTTTTTAGGTGTGTTCAGCTCACCTCTATTGTATAGGACACTTAAGTCCACAACTTTACTTTTTTTCTTAGAATATTTAATGCTCCATTACAATCTGCATTTATGAGTTTACCTGCGCTTGTTTGATATAGTCCTCTTTTTTTATTCTTTTTTTCCACTGAATATATATTCTTGTAGATTTTTCTTTATCATATATTGAATTTCATCTCCATCAAAGAAACTTGCTTTTTGATGTATAACTCTCTTCTTGTAGTTTAAATTCTATTCCATATAGTTTACATAGATATATTAATTTATCTCTTAATTTTTCCATATGGTATATTTACAAAGTTCTGATTATTTATACTTCCTATATTTGAATTTCTTTGAAAATCTTCATTATATCCTAGAACTAGTTTTTCCTATATCATTATTAAGACAATAATTTACAATTGTTCTTGCTGCTTTTGAAAGATAATCATTTATACGATTATTTCTCTTTCTAGTTATTCTCTTTTGCCTTAATGTTGTGCGCTCAATCTTTTTGCTTATCTTTTTATACCTTTGTAATTTTGCATTTATCTTATTATAGTATTGATTTATTGATTTTTAATTTTCTACCATCTATTATGAATGAAGCTCCAGTATTTGTAACACAAGTACAAAGATTATCTATACCTAAATCAATTCCTAGTACATTTTTCTTTATTTAATTCCCTTTGAACTTCTTTTTACTTCATAAATGTATTGAATTTCAAAGTACCTAGAATGTTGTTTTGGTATTATTCTAATTTCTTTTTATTTTCTTGTCTTTTTAATACTGATGGTAGCTTAACTTTAACTTCCTGATGAGTTTTCTTAAAAGAATTTGAATAAGGAACTATCAGCATATCATCTTTTAATCTAACAAAAACCTATAACAAGAGTTGTAAAACTATCTTTAACAAGATAATTAGGTAATTTTTATTTTTACCATTATATTGACCATTCTTAGCAAGTCTTAAAAGTGCAAAAGAATGATTTAAAACTTTCATCTACTTCTTTTAAAAATTTGTTGAGCCATATTAGAATTTAACTTCTTATAGTTCTCACTATTTTTTTAAGTATCTTATAGTTTTTCATTATAGCTTAAATACTTTTTTTATTTTTTTAAAAATAGTGTTGTCTAACATTATATATAGCTTGATTCTTTAAATTCTTAGCTATATGGCACAAATATTTTAAATTTCTAAACTCTTTTTTTGCTAAGATGTTTTTACTTGTTGTTTTTAATGTTAAATACATATATAATCACCTCCTTTTTCATCAGAGATATTATACCATATATTCTACATTTTATCCATTAAAAAAAGTAATGTTTTTTTATTTATTTTTTTAAATATTTTTTTAAAGTTTTTAAAACCCCACAACAGTGGGAAGTGTCGTTCATACAAGGACGCTACACCTTGTACAGTTCTCAAAGACTTTATATCTTATGAACTTCTTGTTATCTCTAACAAGCACAGACTATATCTTATCCATAGTGTATCTCAACACCTTAGGCGAAACCACTTCCAATACCAATCGCTTGTATTGTACTCCCCTCACGAGGGATAGTCGTTGAACTTTCCTTTTCAGGCTTTAGCTGCTGATTGTCTATTATCATAGTGTTTAGGATTTAACCTTGCACCATCTAGTATATTTTTTCTGCTTTCGCTACCATCACACTTATACCATATTCTCACTTAGGTATTATGTTGTGGTTATACTAGCTTTAAGAGTTCCCAGCAATTCAGTTTCTTTGTTGCACGGTTTTGCTCCGTGTCTACATACAAGTTTCCCTATATGCTTACTAAAATCTTCGTGCAATTCATACCCTACGAGTACATGTCTCATGACTAACACCCTACGTGTGCTAGAGTCACGAGTATTCTTGCACTATTTAATAAAAACTTCTTCTACTGTATCTAACATTTCATTAAATGTTGAAGCCATCTTATGTATTTCATCATCGTTAGAATCTTCTAATTCTATTCTGTTTGAGAAATCTTTACTTCTCTTTATTTCTAAAAGCAGTGTTAGAAATTTGTTTAACAGGCTTGAAAGCATTTTTTTATTATTCTATATCCAACAATAACAACAAAAAAATTAAAAAAAATAGCACACTTAAGGCAATAGCAATATTCCAAAGAGTTTCTATCTCTTTCTGTACTTTACCTAAAGGATATATACCTCTAATCCAATCATCTTCATCTTGTAATCTAGTGTCATAGTAGAGGAATTTTTTTATTTTTCTACTTGATATATATTGATATCTTCTATTGAAAAATGCTAAGGCTATATCAAAATCTTTAGGGAATTTACCAGCAATTATTTCATTTTGTTCATTATATTTTTATATAGTATATTCCATCATTAAAATTTTTCAAATTTTTTTCAGGGTCTTCATATATTTCTTCAACTGCTTCTACAAGTTCCTTTTTTGGCTTAAATCATTTACAACTTTATCTTCTATCAAAATTAAAGAGGATAAAATTATTAAAAAAATAATATAACAATTACTGATGAAAACCAAACAGTAACTCTTATACTTACTGGAATCCTTGATAAAAAAATCTATTCATCTTCTTTAAGAACATAACCTAATCCTCTTTTTTTGTATGAATAAGTGGTTTTGAATTTCCCAATATCTATTTTTTTACGAATATTTTTTTATTAAAACATCTATGATATTAGATTCACCTTCATAACCATAATCCCATACACTATCTCTAATTTTTATCTCTACTTAATACATGCCCTTTGTTTTTGAATTAAATATTCTAAAACTTCATATTCTTTTCCCTGTCAATTCTATATTCTTTCCACCTCTGACAACAGTCTTTTTCGCTATGTCTATACATAGGTCATCTATTTCCATTGTATTTGATGTATTACCATATTTTTCTTCTTACTAAGGCTCTAATTCTTGCTAGAAGTTCACCAAAATCAAAAGGTTTAATTAAGTAATCATCAGCACCTAAATCTAAGCCTTTAATTTTTATCTTCTATACTATCTCTTGCTGTTAGCATTAAAACAGCTGTTTCATTCTTATTTTTCTCTTAATTTTTTTAATAACTTCATAACCATTTACTTTAGGCAACATTATATCTAGGACAATTAAATCATAAGCACCATATTCTAAATATTCAAGTGCTTCCTCACCATTAAAAACACTGTCCACACTAAAGTTGTTTTTTTCTTTAGGTGTTTTGTAATAATATTGTTTAAATCTTTTTTTCATCTTCAACTACTAAAATTCTCATTATCTCACCTTTTTATATTTATTATTTTTATTAATTTTTTTAAATTACATCAGAACACTAGTATTTTTTTAACTCCATAACATTTTCCTTATTTTTAATACATAAAGATGAATGTAAGATAAATTTTTAAATATTTTTTTCATTCTCAGCTTTCCTTTTTCTATATAGTAGTAAAAAAATATATTATATTAAAAATGTCACTAAAAATAAGTGAAATTGCATTCTAAATTTTAGATGAAAAAAATTAAAAGCAAGTGAGCCGAGTAAATCTCGACATGTTTGAGCGTAGCGAGTTAGTCGAATTTACAGCGATACGTTAATTTTTTTCATCGTTAAAAAAATTTAGCTAGCAATGAACTATTTTTAGGACATTCATCTATAATAAAAAAATATATTTTTTTACTCTAGCACTCCTCTTTTTCAAATAAATCTGTCTATCTGTAACTTGTGATAAATCTCTAGCATGAGTTACCACAACTATACTTTGATTACGCTCTTTATTTATTTTTTTCTGAAAAAGTGAGAATATCATTTCTCCTGTATCCTCATCCAAGTTTCCAGTAGGCTCATCTGCTAAAAATAAGTTTAGGTTTATTAATCATAGCTCTAGCTATCGCCACTCTGTTTTTTTCTCCACCTGATAGTTGATTAGGTTTATGTTTCATTCTTTCTGCTAAAACCAACAATTTCTAATAGTTCTTTAGCTTCTTTTTTTCTATTTCAGACTTATTTTTTTAAAGTTATTTAAAAGAGCAGGTATCATAACATTTTTCAAGAGCAGTAAATTCACTCATTAAATAGTGAAATTGAAATACAAAAACCTAAAAAGTGATTTTTTTATATTATTTCTTTCAGTTTCATTAAGAGAAGAAACTTCTTTGTCATCTATCCAAATCTTTCCACCATCTATCTTATCAAGTAGCCCCATTATATTTAAAAAGAGTAGATTTTTCCTGAACCAGACTTACCTAAAATAGATACAAATTCTCCTCTCTTTACTTCTAAATTTAACTTTTTTTAAAATATGTAGCTTATTTCCTGTTTCCATATAGAATTTATCTACATCTTCTAATTTTTATAATCATATTATTCATATCTAAGTGCCTCCACATTTTCAAGTTTAGCAGCTCTATAAGCAGGAAATATACTAGAAATTAAAATTACAATAAAGTTTGCTCCTACAATAATAGCTATTTCTTTCAAAGAGATTTCTATAGGTATATCTTTTTAAATAGTAGATATTAGAAACTAAGTCAACTGCATAATTCTTTATATAATAAAGTAAAATTAAAGATACAATTATTCCTAATATTATTCCGATTATTCCTAATATTATCCCTTGAATTAAAAAAATATCAACATGATATTCTTTTTTTAGAGAAGCCCATAGCTCTCATAATTCCTATATCTTTTGTTTTTTTCTCTGACAAGAGTATTCAAGGTTATCCAAATTAAGAAACCTGCAACTATAGCTATAAGTGAAAATACTACTAACATTATAGTTTTTTTCTAAAGTTAAAGCTGAAAGTAAGGCTTTGTTTTTGCTCACCCCAAGTTCCTATATATAGGTCAGTAGGTAATTTTTCTTGCAACATCATAAATTAATTCTTGTGCATCATAAGGATTGTCTAATCTAACAGATAATCTTCCCACTGTTTCATCACTATAAGTTATATATTGTGCTGTTTGAAGTGGAATTAAAAACCATATTTAGGTCATACTCATAAAAACCACTTTGGAATATCCCACCAACAGTCATTTCTAAGTCTGTTTCTTCAGAAGTTATCAGTTTGACTTTTATCTCCAACCATAGCTCCCATAGAGGCAGCTAACTCTTTTTCCAATTAAAATAGATTTTTTTATCTTCTACATCTATTTTTTTCCAGCGATGATATAGTCATCTAATTTCATAACTTTAATTGCCTTGTCTAAATCATATCCAACAACTTTTTACTCCAGCAACATAAGGTTCGCCATGCCCTTCATATTTGATTATTCCTTGTGTTTCTATAGTAGGGACTGCTCCCTTAACTCCCTTAACTTCTTCAATATTTTTTTAACTAATTCTTCATAGTTTGGAATATTTTTCAGGAGAATAAACATTTATATGGCTAGTTAAAGATAAGATACTATTTATCATATTTTTTTATCTAGTCCATTTGAAACTCCTAGTGATACAATTAAAACTGTAATCCCTATAAAAAAACTCCAACTATTGATAAAAATACTTTTGTTTTTTCTTTCTAACATCTGTTTTTTTGCAATAAAAAAATTCAATCATCTTCTACCTCTTATTTATTTTTAAATTTTACTTCTTCTCTAGCTCCATCTTCCGTAACTATAGTAAGTTTGTGTTTACCCATATCCAGTTCAAAAAAATCTTTCACTTTCATTTGAAAAGCCCATATTTTTTTCATCAATATACCAATAAACATATTCATTATTAGGATTATATAATTTTATGGCAATTTTATTATAGCCTTCAAAAATCTTTTTGGAACAAATATATTTAAGTTTTTCAACAGGATATGCTATTTTTAACCTTTTTTTTGTTTTCTCTAACTCCATTTAAAAAAAGAAATAATTTGAAACTTCAACAGGATACTCTATAACAATTTTTTTCTTTTTCTCTTGTCAAATTTTTTTCACTTCTTGAATCAATCTCAAGATCATCTTCATCTACAAAGATTTTTTTGTAATAAGGTGATGTTCTAAGTAATTTTGCATTTTTTTGGATATAAAACTTTTTTTACTTTCAACATCATATATCTTTCTATAACCTGTCTTTTTCATCAATTTCTATCTCTTTTAAATCATCCATTGGTTTTGAGAAAGGTTTAGAATTTATATCCACTATATTAAATACTTTTAAATAATAAATTTCCTGCTGTTTCAACACCTGATAATGAAAAAAATGGATTTTTTTGATTGAAGTTTCCTAGCCATACAAGAACTGTATAATCAGGACTTACTCCAACAGACCAAGCATCTTTTTAAACCATAACTTGTACCTGTTTTTCCAAGATATAGGTCTTTGTTCACTATATAATTTTTTTCATTTCCAGGTCTGACAACCTTAGACAATGTTTCCAATGTCAAGTAACTTGCTCCCTTTAGAAAATTGTTCATATTCTTTAGGTGCATCTTCAGTCAGTGTATATTTTAAATTTGAAACTTTTTCCATAATTTGCAAGTCCCACATATAGTTTGACTATGTCAACAGGTCTCATTTCTCTTGTTCCTAAAATTAAAGATAAGCCATATTTATCAAATCTATCTTCAGGATAGTTGTCATTATTTTCTAAGAAATAATAAAATTTATCAATTCCATAATCTGATAAAAAGTTTAACAAAAAGGAATATTTAAAGATTTAATAAGTGCATCTTCCATTTTTAACCATTCCTGAAAATGTAGCAGTTGAGTTTTTTTAGGATAGAAATTTCCAAAATATATAGGTACATCAGGATAAATGCTATCAGGAACAATAAGCCCTTCATCTATTGATAAAGCATATAGAAAAGGTTTTTAAAAGAGAAGCTGGAGATCTTTTTTTGCTTGTAGACCGTCAATTTCTCCATTGTTCTTTTTTTATCATAGAAATCTTGCGAAGCAAACATAGGCTAGTACTTCTTTAGTTTTATTATTTACAACAAGAACAGCAGCATTATTTATACCTGTATCTTTCATTGTATTTGAGTAATCATGAACTATTTTTTTCTAGCTTTTTTTCTGTAATTTATAGTCCAATGTTGACCTTATAATTTTTTTCCTTATATCTATTTTTTTAAGAATATAGAAAAATTGTGGTGCTTTTTTTCTCATAGTAATAAATTTTTATTAGGAAATTTTTTTCAAGTAAGCTAAATTTATACTGCCTTTCATCTATTAATCCTTTATCCAATAAAGTTTTTCAATAGTCTATTTCTTTTTTCTTCAAGTTTATCATTATTCTTTTTTTAAATTCAATATCCCGAGGGAATTTGGTAGAACTGCTAAAAAGAGAAGCTTCAGCATAACTAAGGTCTTTAACATCTTTATTAAAGTACATTTTTAATTGCTGCAGAATAACCAACTATATTGGAACCATAGGGAACATTATTCAAATATTTTTTTAATATTTCTTCCTTAGAAAATTGACTTTCTAATTTGTATGCCTTTACTATCTCAATTAACTTGTTGAAATATGTTCTTTTTTTAGGTTCAAGTAATTTTTACAACCTGCATACTTATTGTACTTGCTCCCATTTTCTTTCCACCTGTAATATTGTTAAAGAAAGATTTTAATATTCTAGGATAGTCAACTCCAGAATGTGAGTAAAATTTCTTATCTTCGTAGTTTAAAAACGGCAAGCTTTTAAAGTTTCTGGAATATCACCTTCATATTTCAAATGAAATTCTTCATCTTTATTTAAAAAGACAGATAAAATCTCTCCATTTCTATCTAAGACAATTTTACTATAGTTGATATTCTCAACTAATTTTTTTAGGCTCATAGCTTACATATTTTTTTATCAAATAGATAAAAAGTAATATAAAAAAAGAGTTATGATAAAAAAATAGCCACCTTTTTTTAGATTAATATTTTTTTAAACATAACTCT
>BNJT01000467.1_pt1 | contig 14671 bp, 18 predicted proteins | sample 8540491 | NCBI WGS metagenome assembly BNJT01 (sample SAMD00202455, study PRJDB9452) | human saliva metagenome | host: Homo sapiens
AGATTCCGTATGGAAAACTATGTTGTATAAGTCCTATCAAGCTATAATCATTAATAAAGAGTGACTCTCTTATTCTGTTAGAACTCCCTCTCTCACAACTCCCCTTTGGTCAATGACTGTTGGTTTAGGCGAGGAGCAGGGGAATTCCCCTCCTTTGGAGGGGTTAGGGGAGGTTTTTAATCTATAAACCTTTTAGTTATCTCCCCATACTCATCGATTCTTCTGTCACGCAGGAAAGGCCACCAACGACGTACATTCTCGCTATGGTCAAGGTCGATGTTGAGGATAACGCTTTCCTCGTCGTTGTCACAAGCACGATAGAGCAGTTCGCCCTGTGGACCAGCAACAAAAGCTGCTTCCCCAGAACTGAATACCTTGAGTTTGCTCGCTTGGGTCAGGTTCATGACCGACACGGTTTACAGCAATTACTGGCAAACCGTTAGCAACGGCATGACCACGCATGACTGTTGTCCAAGCCTCACGCTGACGTTGCTTTTCCTCTTCTGTATCACTACTTTCGTAACCGATAGCAGTTGGATAGATAAGCATATCTGCACCTTGTAATGCCATTAGGCGGGCTGCTTCAGGATACCACTGATCCCAGCAGACGAGTACGCCAAGACGTCCTACGCTTGTATCAATTGGATGGAATCCGAGATCGCCTGGTGTGAAGTAGAACTTCTCATAGTAAGCAGGGTCGTCTGGAATATGCATCTTGCGATATTTACCAGCAATACTACCATCCTTCTCTATTACCACGGCTGTGTTATGATAAAGTCCTGGTGCACGCTTTTCAAAGAGTGATGTCACGATGACAATACCCAACTCGCGTGCTAACTCGCCATAGAAACCAGTTGATGGACCCGGTATCGTCTCGGCTAAGTCAAACTTATTCACGTCTTCTGTCTGACAGAAGTAAAGTGAATTGTGCAATCCTGGAGGATAACAAGTTCCGCACCGCGTTGTGCCAAGTCTGTAATACCCTCAGCCAATCGTTCAATATTGTTTTTGATATCTGCAACATTGTGTTGCTGCAGGAAACCTATCTTAAGTTCTCTCATAATAAAGGTGTTTGCCTTGTTTATGTTTATTGTTATATGTTCAAATGTTATATACCGCAACCATCAATCGGATAAGATGGATAGATTTACCTAATCTGTGGCAGCTGCATCGTTAGGCAGTGTATTGAACCATGCTGTCTGATGATAGTACGGCTGTCTATACCGATAATCTCGCGGTCAGGGAAAGCCTCTTGGATAGTGTCCAATGCTGCTTTGTCCTTTTCAGGCTGGTCGTAGGTAGGGACAATTACTGCTCCGTTAATGATTAGGAAGTTTGCGTGTGTTGCTGGCAAGCGTTCGTCATCATCGTAGATAGCATCAGGCATAGGAAGGCGGAGTAGGCGATAAGGCTTACCATCCAGTGTGCGAAGCTGTTTCAACTGTTCCTCTAAGAGTCGGAAATCCTCATAATGCTCATCTTCCTTGTCGTCACATCCTATATATAATAAGGTGTTATTGGGTGCAATACGTACGATGGTGTCAATATGTCCGTCTGTATCATCGCCTGCCAACTGACCATGATCTAACCATATAACTCGCTCTACATTTGGGAAGAAAAGGCGTAATTGCTTGTCTATATCCTCCTGTGTGAGAGGCTGATTACGGTGTGGGGCCATCAGACAACTCGTTGTTGTAAAGAGCGTACGCTCTCCATCACTCTCTATTGAACCACCCTCCAATACAAATCCTTGTGGTTTTCTAATACTCCTAGGAGGAGTCCAGCCTCGTAAAGTTGTCGATTGATTCTATTATCCTTTTCTGCTGCAAACTTCTCACCCCATCCATTGAAACAGAAGTCGAGTAGGTGAGGTGGCTGGAAGCTATCCTTTGATGTCTTGTTTGATATGAGCGAAATCGGTGCAACGTCGCGTGCCCAAGTGTCATTGTTATCACAAGCAAAGAGCGTTACACGTTTCATCTGTTCCTCTTTCAGCCTCTCAGCCAGTAAAGAGCGTACAAGTTCAGTGTCTCTTGCTGTAATAAGCAATGCCTCATATCGCGTGATAGCGTCCGCCATTTGGAGATAAACCTCGGTAATATCTTCAAGATAAGGACACCAATCGGTATCTTCATGCGGCCATATCAGTATAACTCCGCTTTGTGGTTCCCACTCAGCAGGTAATCGAAAGCTATGATTTTCGTTTGTGTTCATAGTGCAAAGATAAGAAAAGAAAATGTGATACTTGGCTTTCCTACTTCTTTTTTATTATAATATATACGTTTAGAGGATGTTGATATAAAGGCACGTATGGGTTGATATATGTCAAATAGCGGGATTGATACGTGTCAATCTTATTGACGCAGGTCAAAATTTAATAGAAGAACGAAGTGAAAGTGTAGGTTTCCTTTGTGAGATTTTGGAAAGTGTACTAACTTTGCAAGCACAAAACAACACAAACGGCACCTCAATAGGATAACAAAGAGGTAGCCACTGAAAGGGCTTCAGTCTCAATAGGGACATAGGTAAAAGATTGTATAACTCAATAGAGAAAAGGAAACGTTATGAAAAAGAAAGTAAAGAATATGAGTGTTATGCGTAAGATGTTTCATTATATGACAGATGTTATTCGTGAATACAATATAGGTCGTGTAAACTGTTTGGCATAAATCAGATGCAGACTTATTCTTGCGCAATTCAAATGTAGTTAAGAAAGAATAATTGAGAGAATATAAAAAAGAATCGGGTTAGAGTCTATATAGATTCTAATCCGATTGTTCTTTATATAAGTTTTTTTCGTATTGTGCAACTTTAGTTATAGGTTCAAAGAAAAGCATAAGTTTCGGTGTGAGCCTAAGGAAGTCATTGTTTCCTAATATGCTTGTGGGATGAAGGACTAAATATTGATTTTACTCTTTTTCTGTAATGTGTTTTTTTAGATGTTATATTTGTTTAAATTGTAAGATTTTTTTGTTTATGTCAGAAAGAAAAAGTATTTCTTTAACTTGTATATTTAATCTAAATTACTTAATTTTTGTCCTCGGTTAAATAATCAACTGAAAAAAACAACCCTTTTGTGAAGAGGTGCACCTAAGACTTCCCCACCTTAGTAGCAATGTGGTTCGATTAATAAAGCAAAAAAATAGAATGCCATGGGGAGTCGGCTCAAAAAAAGTTATGGAAGAAATGAATACTCTAAGCCAAATAACTATTTGGCTCTTGCGATTTTCACAACTGTATGTTGCTGCTTGCCAGCAGGTATTTATGCAATCATTCGCGCTATGAAGGTGAATGATCTTTATATGATGAAGCAATACGAAGAGGCTACTTTGGCTGCTAATGATGCAAAGAAGTGGAGTATTATCGGTATTGTTGCAGGTGCAATTGGTTCTATCCTCTACCTTGTTTTCTGCGGTGGTTTGGCAGCATTGGGTGCAATGTCTGGAGCTCAATAAACCTTGAAACGTAGTATAAAGCTTTTAGGTCTACTCTGTTTCGGAGTAGTCCTATTAACTATATATTATTTATATGACCCTGTTGCATCTCAGTGGACTCCTAAGTGTTCATTTAAGCTTGTAACAGGGTTACAATGTCCAGGTTGTGGTATTCAGCGTGCATTGCATGCCTTGCTACAAGGACGTTTTTTAGACGCAATCCATTATAATTATTTCCTTTTATTTTCAGGACCTTATATTATTTTATTTGGAATTCGTGCTTTGTTGCCAAAAGGAAAAGTAAAGGATAAACTGACAAGTATAATAGAGGATAAGCGGCTTATTTGGCTGTATATCATTCTTTTTTTTGTTTGGTTTGTTTTAAGGAATATGCTAAATTTATAATGGATGTGGACTTTGGAGGCATGTGGTGTTATACCTATATATAAATTGTTAAACCGAAGATAATCATTATGGAATCAGACAAAGTGAATCATATATTGATGATGCTTTCATCAAAAATCCCTGCAGGAAGTATTCCGAGTGTTCGTACAAGATTGGAAAATACTGAAGTCAGTGACTCAGAAATAATAGCTCTCCAGACTCAGATGAAGGACCCTTTATTATCAATCCTCTTGTCAATATTTATTGGATCACTTGGTATTGACCGCTTCTATATTGGAGATGTTGGTTTAGGTATTGGTAAGTTGCTGACAGCTGGTGGTTGTGGTATCTGGTGGCTTATAGATATCTTTTTGATAACGGATGCAACTAAGCAGAAGAATTTAGAGCAATTGTCATACTATCTTCGCTAAAGTTAGGTAGTCCTAACTGGTTTTTATAAAATATCCTTATATAGTTATCTCTTAATAGAAATGACTATATAAGGATGTTGTGCTTTCTAAAGTCTTAGAAAACAGACTTATAATAGGTCTATTGCCTCAATTTTAATATCTTCTGTAGGACGGTCGTTGCGGTCAGTATCGCAGTTTTGTATACGTTCAACGATTTCAAGACCTTCCTCCACCTCACCGAAGACAGTGTACTGATTGTCAAGAAAAGGAGTACCGCCAATATTTGTATAAGCCTCTACTTGTTCTTCTGTAAAGGTAGGCTTACCTTGTTGCTTACAAGTTGTTTTTGTTTGTTCTATCAGTTTATCTTGTAGTTCTTGCAGTCCTGCACGGTCACGATTACGTCTTAAATTCATTATCTCCTCGTGATGTTCTCGTGTAAGTTGATTAAATACCTGTTGCTCTTGTTGCATTGCCATCTGATGCTCCATTTGCTTCAGCTCTGCAGGTTTAAAGGTCTTTCCCCATACAATATAGAACTGGCTACCACTACTTTCTCTATTAGGATTCACTTCGTCACCAGTACGGGCTGCGCTTAAGGCACCACGTTTATGGAAGTATTGTGGATAAACAAACTCAGCAGGAATGGTATAGTCTGGGCCACCTGTACCTAACATCTTACCCTTAGGTGCATTTGCTATCTGGATTACCACCTTGTATCATAAAGTCCTTTATCACTCGGTGAAAGAGAGTACCATTGAAGTATTCTTCTTTTACCAGCTTTAGGAAGTTATCACGATGTTTTGGAGTCTCGTCATAAAGGCGAATAATGATATCACCTTCTGTTGTTTTTATTTTAAGTCTTGTTGCCATAGTGCAATTTTATGATTGTCTCTTTTTGAAAATGCTTGTTATAATTTTATTAGCAATTGCTGGTTTAATATAAACCAGTCTACTTGTCCACTATAAATTCTTCAACTTTACTCACAGTCCTCTTGCTTTATAGATTCTTTCTTTGGCGTCGTTAATCTCCTGGAACTTCTTTTCAGCAGCCTTTCGGATATCATCTCCAAGCGTAGAAACACGATCAGGATGATGTTTTAAAGCCATCTTTCGGTAAGCAGCCTTGACTTCATCATCAGTTGCTGATGGTGATATGCCTAACACCTTATAAGCATCTTCAATGTTGCTACTTGCTTTTGCTCCACTTTCTAAGTTAAGCATGGACTCTACGTCTTGAGCTGAAAGCCCAAGATATAGGGCAATCTCCTTTAGTGCAACAATTTCTTCTGGGCTTACTGTGCCATCTGCTTTTGCTATGATGACAAGGTAATTTAGTAGTTGTAGTCGTTGGCTATCACTCGTATGAAAACGTATCTCTATGCAGCTCTTACGGATTGTTTCTTTAAATTGGTAAGGTCCTTGTTGCTTCTGTAAGTCAAATAACTTTAGTAGAATTGATTCTCCTTGGCTTACAGCCTGCTCACCGAAGTTATGACGAAGGAATTGGCGTACATACTCCATTTCAGAGTGCATTATCCTCCCATCGGCTTTTATAATATAGGAGGAAAGGACGAGCATCGAGAATAAAAAGGAATTGCGGTCTTCTTCAAAAGGACGTGCACCTCCAAAATGGCTCTGATCTCCATATCCATTTTGTCTATCATCTTTATTATCGCCTGTAATCGCTTCGTCAAGTATAGTACCTATACAATAGCCCACTAAGCCTCCCAGCATATTTCCGCTAAGTATCCAGCCTAATGCGCCACCAATCCATTTTCCAATTGCCATGTCTTCTTCTATATTATATGAAATAACTTCTGTTTATAGTTTCATACGGACTTATAAACAAAGATAGTGCCAAAGTATATTACTTCATTGATTGTAAAGATTAATAGAACGTATATATGAGGTTTAAATAACTATATTGTTAAATGTTTTGATAGTCTGGAATCGTCTCGAGAAATGCGTATGTTTGATTCTCATAATCCATTTTACAGATATAAGTATCTAAGCCATTTGATACAATCAGATAATCAACGTGGAGTAGGAGGTTATAAACAGATATCTGCTCAAAAACCTTCTGCGTCAATGGTATGGTAGGTGCTTTGTATTCAATAATCATTCTCGGACGAAGGTGATTGTCGTAAAGTACACTATCAGCGCGGACTTTCTTCTCACCTACTTGTAGTGGAACCTCGTTAGCAAGTAGGGTAACAGGGTAGCTCTTATGCTCAATGAGGTAATGAATAAAGTGTTGGCGTACCCATTCCTCAGGAGTAAGTGCTACATACTTCCTGCGGAGTACATCAAAAATCTGCTTTCGTCCGTTTACCTCTCTTACTCTAATCTGGTAAGGAGGGAGGTTAAGCTGCATCATATCTAAATATCTTATATATAATAAGGTGTAAAGTGTATGTTGAAAGTCAAATGAAAATTTTGTTTTCTATCTCTTTTCTATTAACTTTGCATGAAAGACCATACCGTAAGACTTTGGGAAATGTATTCCCTTAGATAGTTTTTCTATCAATATAGGTTTATATCCTTATATTTCTTACTTGTGTATATGGTTTATCTTTTATGCAAAGTTAATAAAAAAGTAAATGCCACCAAAGCAAGGACCAACATTTCAGAGTATTATGCAGGATCTGAAGAATAAGAATTTTGCTCCCATCTATATGCTGATGGGAGAAGAGTCTTATTATATCGATCAGATTTCTGCTTATATAGCAGAGCATGTTCTGTCTCCAGAGGAACGAGATTTTAATCAGACTATCTGTTTTGGATCAGACGTTACAGCTGTTCAGGTAGCGGATATGGCACGACGTTATCCTATGATGGCGGAGTATCAAGTTATCATAGTTAAAGAGGCGCAGAATATTCGTTCTTTGGAAGCACTCGAGAAGTATCTCAAAAATCCCGTAAAATCAACCATCCTTGTATGGTGCCATAAAAACGGGAAAATTGATGCACGTAAGAAAACTGTTGGTTTAGCACAGGCAGTGGGTGTCGTTTTTTTGAAAGTAAGAAGTTGCGCGACTATCAGCTCCCTGATTTTATCCAAAGTTATTTGAAGGAGAGGAAAGTCAGTATTGACCCAAAGGCATGTCAGATAATAGCTGATCATATTGGTGCAGATCTTAGTCGTCTTACTTCTGAGTTGGATAAAGTGCTTATCTCTCTTCCTGCAGACAATCTTATGGTGACACCAGAAGTAGTGGAGAAGGAGATAGGTGTCAGTAAAGATTTCAATGCGTTCGAACTTAGAAATGCGATTGTACAGAAGGATTGTTTTAAGGCAAATCAAATTGTGAAATATTTTGACAATAATCCTAAGGCTGGTTCTCTTTATTCTTTTCTCCCATTACTCTTTTCTTATTTCCAAAGTTTGATGATAGTTCATTATTCTCCTCGAAAAAATACAGAGCAAGATATCGCTGCTGCTTTAGATTTGCGTAATACATGGGGAGCTAAAGATTTCGTAATAGGCCAAAAGAATTATTCAGCTCGTAAAACGATGGACATAATTTCTATGATTCGAGATATTGATGGAAAGAGTAAAGGATTGGATAATCCTAATACTGGTGCAGGAGATTTGATGAAAGAGCTTATTTTTTTCATACTTCACTAAAAAGTAGTAGGACTTTTGATGCTTTTGGGGCATAAAAATCACTTGTTTTTACCCAAAATCATGATATTTTAAGCTAAAAGGAGCACTCTGAAAAGGGTGCTTTTTTTATGTTTCCTATTGATTTATAGTGTAGTTAACTCATTTTGTCCTCTCCATTTTTCGCGTATTTTTCGACTTCTTTACCCTTGTTCGTAAATACTTTAAGCACGCAAAAAAATCGCTTTTTTTCATGAGACACTGGATTTAATTTTTCGCATTTATTAAGTTTTTAGTTTTGTGTATAAGTGATAAAGATTTTTTTGCATTTTATATTTATAAATGTTGATAAAATAGTAAATCTTTAATACTCAAAAAAATTGCCCATATAAAGGTGTGTTTACAAGTTAAAATTAATATATTTGCATTTATAAATTGATATGGATTTTTTTATACATTAGGGTGTTTTTGTGGTTTAATTCGCTGATAATCAAGTTATTATGTATATATGATGTTGTTTTTTTATCAGTATAAACTCCCCTTACCCACTCTTAAATTGTATATTCCTCTATTTTTGCATTTGTATATTTCGAAAAATGTCGTTTATAGCCAGTAAATTAGCCTTTTTTTGTTTATTTATTTGTTTTTATATAGTATAGGTTTGTATATATTGCTTTGTAAATGTGTATTAGAATTGCACACATTTAGTTCTTTTTTTGTTTGTAAAATGTAAATATCAAAAAGTTAGATATACAAATGAAATATCATCAACTCATTATTTTTGATATTTAAAATATTATGTTTACCTTTGTAAAGTTCTTAGAGAAGTAGCTAATCAGCTAAAAAAACTTCTCATTTGCTAACGAACGATAGAATTTGGATATGAAAGATCGAATCAGACAGCTCATGGAGAGTCAGCACATGACTCAACAAACTTTCGCAGATTTCATAGGAATCTCATCAGCATCTCTTAGTAGTATTTTTACTGGTAGAACTAAACCGACTCTAAATACAGTTGAGGCTATCAAGAGTAAGTTTACAAAGATTAATCTTGATTGGCTTCTGTATGGACAAGGACCTATGTTTAAGGATCAGGTTACTGAACCTAATTCTTCATCTGGAGAAGTTGGTATGATGTCTCCTGGAGTCTCTGAGGGTATGCTTGACTTTCCTAATCCTACCCCCTCCTCACTACCAGAGTCGGAACAGATAAACTCTCCATATAGTGATAATATGTACAAAAGTCCGTCTCGCACAGAGGTAAAATATATTGACAAACCGCAACGGCGTATCACAGAGATTCGTATCTTCTTTGATGACCAAACATGGGAGACTTTTGTTCCAAAGAAGTAAGTCTTCGGAATGTGAAAATGATATTCAAAGAATAGCACTCGGAGTTTGTAAACGTATTCGTTAACTTCCGAGTGCAAAGTTACATTAGATATCTCTTAAAACAATTTCTAAGTAGCGTACATTATTCTATAGGAGTCTATGTAGTCTTTCTTACAAGCCTTTGTTTCTATTTTGATGTATTTGCTCTTACTATAAAGAAATAGGTGTTTATAGCATGCAAACGAACTTTAAGCCCACAAAGATCTTTTCTCTTATTAATACTACTGGGTTCTTACGTTTTTATCATGTCTATCCAGAGTTTTGAAGTGTTACGATAGACTTAAATTTAAGCGTTTACTTACAAAACTATTTTTCGATTTAGTTTGCTGTCATTTTAACATTTAGCACAAACTCCTTATAAACTAATTAGTTATACACTCTCTTTGGGTGACAGTAGTGACAGGAAAGTGTAAATCTAAGGAATCGTATGTTGGAAGTGGATGCCTATTACGCGCAACGAATTATTGACGTGTTCGAGAAAAGACCGAACACGCCATTAAATAAAGAAAGGAGGCGTAATGGACATTTGGTAGGCTGAAAACCTCTCGGGTTTTTAGTAATGGACATTTGGTAGGCTGGTTATTCCAGCCTACTTTTTTTGTATTTATGAATCCATCTATAAACTTCTTCTTGTTAGCTTCATTCAATCCATTATGATTATGTAGTGCTCTTTTAAGTTGTGAGTTAAATCCTTCCAACAGGTTTGTTGTATTAGGTATTTGCATATTCGGATACTCCTCACACGTATAGATCCATGGCAGATGTGTCTTAATAGAACGTCTTGCCGTTCTCAGCCTTCTGTGTGTATAAGTTGTCTTACCCGAGATTAGGAGAGTTCGTTCGTTTAGAAACTCTTTCCATTTATCACACCATTTATCAAAAAGCGGTTATAAACTCTTCTTTTCTCATAGAGAACATCCTTCTCATTAATGCTAACAGTTCAACGCCTGCAGGCAAATGTGGGTTGTTAGTAAGGAGTCTTCTAACTATCTGAAATTGGTGAAATTGACACATTTGTACGGGACAGAAACTTATAGCTTGTAAAAGTCCTACATGCCCATCACACACCACTGCTTTTATCATAGTTCCACGCTCCGCAATATACCGAAGTCCATCAAGATAATCTCTGTTAGTTTCGTTTTTTTGACAAACTTGCGATAGAGTATTTTTGCCTGATGAAGCATCCTGAAACAGCATCACACCAAATGTCCTGGAAAAGTATGTTGTATCCAATATTATTACTGCAGATTTGGGGTAAGTAGCAGTAAAGCTATCTACTACTAAGCTCAACCTACGTCGTATGGTTCGTTCTGAACATTTATAAAGAGTGGATAGATCAGATATCGTTCGATTTGCCGTCAGATAGTCGTTCCATAGAGAAATATTATTTATACGCAGACCACCTTGAAATTGTCTCACCACAATCCTTGCAGGAATACATCTGAACAGAACGGCGATGCCCATTCTTTTTAACATTTGAGCTATTACAGAAGATACAGTTTTTTTATTCATAGATTTTCAAATGTTGCAAAGGTAGTAAATAAAAGAATTCCGAGAGGTTTTCAGCCTACCAAATGTCCATTACGCCTAGAATTGGAAAGGGATGTAGCCGTACCCTTAACCTTGTTTATCAAGAAGGTCCTGTTGGGCAAATGCACGGGTATAAGTTTCGTTGACAGCACACCACTGCGTGTCTGCAAAAACCAAAGAATACATATTCATAAGGTTTTCAAAGGCATAGCTCAAAGAGGAAAATGCTCTATGGGTTGGTTCTTTGGCTTCAAGTTGCATTTGATTTGCAATGAGAAAGGAGAACTTCTCAACTTTATGATAACGCCAGGAGATATTGATGACCGTAAGCCTTTGGAGTACAAAGCATTCATAGATTTTATATATGGTAAGCTATTCGGCGACAAGGGCTACATCGGCAAGAACCTCTTTCAAAGGCTATTCGTTGACGGAATACAGCTTATTACCAAATTGAAAAGTAACATGAAAGGAGCGTTAATGAGTGTTTCAGACAGACTTTTACTCAGAAAAAGAGCTATTATAGAGACGGTGAATGATGAACTAAAGAACATTGCGCAGGTGGAACACTCCAGACATAGATGCTTTGACAATTTCATCGTCAACCTATTAGGAGCAATTGCTGCCTATTGCCTGTTTCCAAAGAAGCCGTGCATCAATGTACAAAGGACCATTGACACACAGCTTGCATTGTTCTGAATTCGTCGAACTCACGTTCAATTACGTTTACTGTCATTTTAACATATAAGGCAAACCCATTGTGAACTAATCAATTAGATTTTCACAATGGGTGACAAGAGTGACAGCAAATATTATATTATAGAAATTGCTTAAACCCGAATCAGACATTAGAGCCTAAACATATTCTTACCTAATGACCGATTTGGATTAAACAAACTGCACTCTGCAACGACACACTTCAGTTTCTTCCCCTTCTGCATTACGCTTCGTTATTCTTACATTAAAATCGGTCTCCGATTCTCGCTGCTCCCGATAGAAGTGGAGTTTATCGCCCTGGTGAGATTCTGCCACGTATGCTATCTCAAAACGCTTGATATTGTGTTGCTTGTACCAAGACAAATCCCAAAGATCTAACACATGCTCTATATATTTGACAGAGTTAATATGTCCATTGATATCTACATCACTATAATAGGTGTCTATTGAACGGATAGGAGCGGCATCAGCAGACATCTTAACACGTGAAGACTTCTCTATCGGACAAGGATATTCAGTTTCTATATACTCGCTAATCAAACCGTCACGAACGGCAAGGATATCGACAGGCTGACGTGTGTCAAGGTCAATCATTGCCCAAACACTCTTGCCATAGCCATAAACATGACCAGACTCACTGACAACTTTAAAGTTACGGCTTGTAAATGATTTCAAAGCACTATCGACCCAAGTCTCTACAAAGAACTTATCATACGCCTTTGGCATTTCCTCCATCTCAATAGCCAAGCGACTCAACACCCACGTCTTGTTGACAGTATTGAGATAGTTCATACCATAACCACGATCGTTACTATGAAAATCTGCAGCATTCAGCATGTGATTGCCTAAATGCCCCATAAACAATTGATTAGAGAAGTCGCAATGAAACGGCTCCGCTAAAAATTCGTATCTTCCTATCTTTGATAACTTTTCCATATACCCCTTTTACACTATCAAGTTATTCCAAGTGCTTATACCACTTGTTACATTGTATATAACGGAGAATCAGCAAGATTATTCTATCATTAGCAGGGAAAACTAAACTACTACTGCTGCGCTTATTAATAGTTTCTTTATAAAAACCTTCACATATAAACAAACAAAAGGGGATGCACCTTAAAGATGCATCCCCAATATTTATTATTCGAAGGATAAACCTTCTTAACCTATTCGGTTAGATTACTTTACGTAAACAACAGCGAGACGGTTAGAAGTTGTACCCTGTACGCCCTTACCAGTAGCCTCATCAACGATTACACCGCGAGACTTGAGGTAGTTAGCAACTACGTCAGCACGAGCCTGTGAAAGACGATCGTTGAGCTCCTTAGAACCCTCTGGAGAAGCTGTACCAACAACCTGAACGTGAACACCCTGCTGAACGTTGTTAAGAGCCTTCTTAGCATCGTTTGTAAGGTTTGACTTACCCTGTGCGAATGTTACGAATACGAGGTCAGATACTGTGAACTCCTTAACCTTAACAGAAGGAACTTCCTTAACAACTTCCTTAACAACCTCCTTAGTAACAACCTGTGGCTTACGGTTACGGAGCTCGTTGATCTGAGCGTTCAGAGCATCGATCTCAGCCTGGTCACGTGGAGTAACGATTGTGAAGTTGTGTGTACCGTTAGAATTAGCAAACTTGTAAACGAGACCAGCATTCAACTGAACGAATGAGTTGTTGATGTTGTAAGCTGGCTGACCTGCCTGACCTGTTGCCTTGTAACCATAGTCTGCGTGAACCTCTGTGAAGACAGGACCTGCTGCACTAGCAGATACGTTGTGTGAGTTAGACTGGCCCAAGAATGCGAAGTTGATAGAAGGCTCTACATAGAACTGGAACTGCTTTGCTGAACCGAAGTTGAAAGCGAAGTCAAGAGCAGCCTTAGAAGTCATACGATTACGATTCTCTGATGTAGCAGCCTTTAAGAACTTGTTGTTAGAGAATACGTGCATCCAACCAAGACCATAGAGTGCGCTAACCTCGAATGTACGTGGCTCACCCTTGTAACCACCGAACCAGTTGCTAAGATTTACAGTACCGAGCAAGCTTGCGTTAGTAGCGCGAACTACTGTACCTGTAGAACCCCAAGGCTTGTTTGAGAAGTATGCGTTACCCTCAATAGCAAGACCGAATACTGGAGTGAAGTAACGACCGATACGGATACCAGCGTTTGGATCGAGGTCGCTCAACCACTTGTGACCAGTTGTCTTTGTTGCAACACCACCGTTAATACCAACGTAGATGTTATCAAATGTCTTGCTTTCTGCAACAGTCTGAGCAGAAACAGATGCTGCCATAGAAGCTGCAGCTAACATTAAAACTAACTTTTTCATTGTTTTCTCTGAATTAATTAATATTTGTAAAATGTATAATGTCAATGTTTTAAACTCGGTGCAAAGTAATAAAAAAATAATGAAACAACCAAATTTTTTAGGGGAAAAATCTGCACAGCCCCCTATATAATGAGCAAAAACAACCACAAAGGAGGAAATAAAGAACAATGTTTATATTTTTTTCGTCTTTATAATACAAAAAAATAAATAAGGAAATAAAGAAAAACTGCGCCTTGTAGGGGCATTTCTGCTTAAATATTTATAGAGTTATTATTGTCCTATAAAACTTAAATTACATCTTCTCTCTCATTAAGAAACAGCTTTTAACCCAAATCAGTCATTAGAGCTTAAACATATTTTGTTTTATTATCGAGCAGATTGGCTATCGTTTGGGCGTAGGCGTAGCGGGCTACGTCAAGTTACAAAGACAGACAAGATGTCAATAAGAAAATAAAATATGTTAGGAAACAATTCATATCATCGTAAGAATGTACATATTGTGGTCTAATGACCGATTTGGCTTTAAAAGAAAAACACTTTATAGTCTTTTGTAAGTGTAAGTAAACATATCATATAAGTTGGCTTATTTGTTACAGACCTTACACCGATTTTCAATAAATACAAATAAGACTTCCCTCTGTTTTATATTGCAAGCTAATTAATGCTCAACACCATTAGTGTTGACCTACAACACAACATGTGCGGAGCAATAGCACAATACGTGCGGAGCTATAATACATAGAATAAACATCGTCAAAGAGAGTCTTTATACTTCATTATATTATAGCAAGCGACTTATAATTAACTTATATGGGAAATATTTACTGGATAGAACCCATATAGAATGATATGTCATTACCTATAAG
>BNJT01001695.1_pt1 | contig 14671 bp, 25 predicted proteins | sample 8540491 | NCBI WGS metagenome assembly BNJT01 (sample SAMD00202455, study PRJDB9452) | human saliva metagenome | host: Homo sapiens
ACGGCTTGGAGATAAGCACACTTCACGCTTGGGTTCTAGTGGTTGTGAAACACCCCCTGATCAGTGATAGGCGGTGCTTTCCTCTGATGGGATCCTCCCAACCCCAACACCATGACCCGAATCGTGACCCGATCGAGCAGTTCATCGACCTGGTACGCGGTGGGACCACGATACAACTAGCTGCAGACACTGTCGGCATCCCCCACTACCTGGCCTACCGCACCGCCCACAACCATGATCTCCCCTTCCAACGACATCGCACACCCCAACACATGCGCGACTACGTCGCCGAATGCTGGCAGGCAGGCTGGAAACCCATGGACATTGCCCGCCACACTCACGTCCGGGTCGCCACCGTCTACGACATCGGGGTGGAACTGGGACTCTGGCAACGCCCCCAACACGGACGCACCGCAGCACATACCACCCGACGCTGCGCATACCTCCGCCTACGCATCAACGCCTTGTCCCGCAAAGACGCCCTCGCAGCCCTAGGCCTACACGAAAGTAGTGGCAGAGACTTCGACCGAGGAGTCACCAGAACCTCCCACGGCCCACGTCCCTTCATCCCCGACGGGCCGGATGCCTTCCTTTATAAAAGACTTATGCAGCTTATGCCCTACGTTGACGGCCGAACCTCAATACCTGTCCAGGTCATCCCACAACACCGGATCGACCAACGCATCCACACCAAGTTTCTGTCCATTGAGGAACGCGAAATCATTGCGGATATGAAAAACCAAGGACACAGCATCCGGGCGATTGCCCGGCGATTGGGCCGCTCACCCGGCACTATCAGCAAGGAACTCACACGCCACGCCGATGACTTTGGATTGTATATGCCCCAGCACGCACAGCGGATGTCAGTGCTCAAACGCTTCCGCCCGAAGCAACGCAAAATCGACGCCAACCCAGCACTGGGCGAGGCAATCTGGCAGATGCTGGGACAGCGGATGTCACCAGAGCAGATTGCCGGGCGGTTGCGTAAAGCTGCACCCCTGATGACCAGACTATGTGGGTGTGTACCGAAACCATTTATCAGGCACTGTTTGTTCAAGCGAAAGGCGAGTTGAAACAGCACATTAAAAGCCTGTCTACGACAGGGGCGAGCGGTGCGTAAACCCGCCGACCCAAAACAAAGTCGGCAGCGGTTTCAGCGACCCGATGGTGATGATTTCTGATCGCCCCGCCACCGTGGAAGACCGGGCTGTTCCGGGGCATTGGGAGGGATTTGATTATGGGGGCGGGCAATAAAACCGCTATCGGTACTCTGGTGGAACGCAGCACACGGTATGTGATGTTGCTGCACCTACCGAATGGGCATGATGCCCTCCAGGTACGTGACGGGTTGGTTGCTGCCATTGGTGGGCTGCCGGAGCAAGTGCGCGGGTCGGTGACCTGGGATCAGGGCAGTGAGATGGCTGGTCACCGATGGTTTAGTGTTGCTACTGGCTGTCCGGTGTATTTCTGTGATCCGGGTTCCCCGTGGCAGCGGGCAGTAATGAGAATACGAATGGGCTGTTGCGGCAGTATTTCCCTAAAGGCACTGATTTGGGTGTGTATACAGCTGCGGATTTGGGTTTGTGGCCGCACAGTTAAATAGTCGTCCGCGTAAAACGTTGGGGTTTGATACTCCGGCTGAGCGTATGGCGCAGCTGTTGAAAGCTGGACAGCAATGATATGTAAGTGAAGTGTTTCCACGACCACTAGAAACCACCACGGTTGTCATCTAGGTCCACCGCGAGGCACGAAAACAGGGCGTTTCCGTACCTGACAGTAGACCTTTTTCTATGCAAATCTTTGCACTAACGTTGTTCAATGCCCGCCCTGCAAAATGTGCTTATGCCAAAGCACAAAAACACCCCGTTTTGCAGCTTGGAGATAAGCACATTTCACGCAACCCCAGCAGCAGCCTCCACCTACCCCAGCAGCAGGTCGCCGCAGTCGCGGGCTAGCCGTTCGAGGCGGGATTCCGTCATGGAGGCGATTTGGTCGATGATCACGCGCTGGCGCTGCGCATCGGTGTCGGCGGAGATGTACCAGTCGCTAAACATGGGGTCGAGGGAACCCGGCGCGCCGAGCGTGAGGTAGTCGTAGACTCGGTAAATGCGGTCGCGTTGCCGGTCTTGGCGTTTTTGGTGGAGCGGATTGTCCATGACGTAGAGGACGGCGATTGTCTTGAGCAGTTGCACCTCTGCGGCGGCCTCAGCCGGAACAACCAAACCACCTCCACCGGCGGCTTTGGTCGCTGCGATGGTTCCGCCAACGTAGCGTCCAACAAGCTCGGACGTCATGGTTTTCAGGGCGGCGAGTGAACGGAAACTGCCGTCGTAGTCGGCTGCGGCCGCAACAACGGGGAGTTGGCGGAGTCGTCCTGCGGCTTCGACGAGCAGGTCGGCAGAACCACCGAAGGCGCGTTGCCCTTTTTCGGCGAGCGCGGCGAGTTCGACAAGATCCCACAGCACACTGAGGCTGACGCGCCCGGAAAGTATGCCGTCCTCAACGTCGTGGACGGAGTACGCAATGTCGTCGGAGGCGTCCATAACCTGGGCTTCCACGCTGACACCCGCAGGTGCCGAAGAACCATCCAGTATCCAATCAAGTATGTGCTGGTCTTCACCATAAGCCCCGTATTTCGTGCGCTCCACCCCGTCGGAACCAACTTTCGGCCAGGGGTATTTGCTGGCTGCTCGGAGCGCGGCGCGGGTGAGGTTGAGCCCGAAGGATTCTCCCTCGTCGGAGATGATTTTGGGTTCGAGGCGGCTGAGTATTCGCAGGGTTTGGGCGTTGCCTTCGAAGCCGCCGCACTGGTCGGCAAGAGTGTTCAGGGCTACTTCCCCGTTGTGCCCGTAGGGCGGGTGCCCGATGTCGTGGCTGAGTGCCGCGAGTTCGGCGAGGTCGGGGTCAACCCCGATGCCGCTGCCAATGCCGCGCGCAATTTGGGCGACTTCGAGGGAGTGCGTGAGTCGTGTTCGAGGGGTGTCGCCGTCGCGGGGGCCTACTACCTGGGTTTTGTCGGCAAGGCGTCGTAAAGCGGCGGAGTGGAGGACGCGGGCGCGGTCGCGGTTGAAGGCTCCCCGGCCATCGGGGTTGTCGTGTTTGGCTTTGTTTGAGTGGTTCGGGGTAGCGTCGCTCCACGTCTTTGTCCGTGTAGTGGCGCATTTAGGTGTCCTTTCTGCGGAGCGCGTCGTGGCGGGCTTTGCGGGAGGGTCGGAGGGTTTCGGCGAGGGTTCGGAGTTGGTTTTCCGCCCATTCAGCCCACCGCACATTGATGAGTCTGAGGTCAAGGACGACCAGGCCGGAGCATTCGTGCAGGACTGTCCATAGCCATCGCTTGCCTATTTTACGGGTCGGCGCGTAGGGGGTCGGCGAGGGCCGCGCGTCCAGGCCCAGGCGGCGGGCGATGCTGGTGGCGCGGAGGCTGTGGTTGGGGTCGGTAATCACCAGCACCCGCCCCGGGGTGTGTTGGGCCACCGCGCTTATCGACGCCCAGCTGTCCGACCCCTCCTCCACCGCCACGATGGCATCCTGCCGCACGCCACGTTCTATGAGGTAGCGCTTCCCGACGGCCGCCTCAGTAAACGCATCACCAGGGAGTTTGCCGCCGCAGGTGAATACTCTCTGCCCTGGTTGCCAGATTTCTGCTGCGTGGTCGAGGCGCGCCGCAAATTGCCGCGACGGGACGCCGTTGTATTGTGCCGTACCGAGGATGAGCAGGGCGTCGATAAGCGAGGGATCGTTGCGGACACGGCGGGCGGAGTAGCCGAGGACGCGCGCGGGGTAGCTGAGCACCACGAGCAGGAGAATCTTCATGCTAACAACGATATAATGTGGCAGTTATGAACCGACTTCGTCTTGTCGCTGCCAGTGCCCTTATCGCGTGCGCGCCGCTTGCCGCTGGTCCGTGGATCGCTGAACCGGTGGCTGTCGCGCAGGCCCCCGCCACCCTACACGGACGTGGTGACCGACAACGCCGGAGTGCTGAGCGAAGCCGAGCGCGGCGAGCTGGTCGAGGCAATCCAGGACGTGCAGCGGAAAGAACAGCGCAAAATCTATGTGGTGTTCACCGAGGATTTCGGGGGCCTGAGTGGCGAGGAATGGGCCAAGCAGGCGAAACAGCTCAACGACGGCCGCAACGTGCTGGTGTACGGCGTGGCCGTGAAGACCCGGGACTACGGGCTGGCCTACGGCGCGGACTGGAAGAGCAGCGATGCCGACGACATGAAGAAAGCCGCCTACAACAAGCTCGTGGAATCGGACTACTACGGGTCGGCAATGGCGCTGGTGGACGCGTCGAGTACGTCATCTGGCTCTAATGCCGCGTGGCTCGGCGGCGGGGCTGCTGCCGTAGTGGCAACCGGTGCTGGGCTGGCGGCGTATTCCCGGCGCAAGCGCACCAGGCAAACCGCCTCAATGACAGCTGATGCGCGGGCCATCAACCCGAAAGATACTGGTAGTTTGACGGCGCTGCCGATTGACGTGCTGGAAAAGCTCTCGCAGGAGGAGCTGGTGTCCACGGATGAGTCGATACGCAAGGCCCGCGCCGAACTCGACCTGGCCACCGCCGAATTCGGAGCGGAACGCACCCGCAGCTTCGTGCGCGCACTCAACCACTCCACCACTACCCTGCAACGCGCCTTCGGCATCCGCGCACAACTCGACGACACCATCCCCGAATCCGAGGCCGAACGCCGCGCCATGCTGGTGGACATTGTGTCCAGCTGCGGGCAGGCCGACGACGCCCTAGACGCCGAGGCCGAGAACTTTGCCGCACTCCGCGACGTGCTGATCAACGCCGACAGCAACCTGGCCAAGCTCACACAGACCATGGTTGACCTGCGCGGACGACTCCCCCAGGCCGAGCAAACCTTGATCGTCTGCGGGGCGAGCACCCAGCGAGCATGCTCACCAGCATCGCCGACAACACCCAGTTAGCTTCGGAGCATTTGGAGCATGCCGACACCGCGCTGAACGACGCCCGCGCACTCGCCGCCCAGCCCGCGGGCCAGCAAGGCGGACTGGTCGAAGCCCTCCAAGCCGCCGAAAAATCCACCCACGAAGCCGACAAACTGCTGGCGGGCATCGAACACGCGGAAGAAAAACATCCGCATGGCGCAGTCCAACCTGTCCGCTCTGGTTACGGAGGTGGAGCAGGAAATTACGGAGGCTGAGTCGTTGCGGGCGCGCGGGAAGGAGCAAGGAACCCAGGCCGACTGGGCCTCACTTGACGACGCCGTGACCGCAGCCCAGGCCGCATTATCGACGGCGCGGGATAAAGGCTGGAGACGATCCGCTTGGGGCCTACACCGCTTTGGCTGACGCGGATGCCGTGTTGGACGTTCAACTAGATAACGTGCGCGAATCCTCCGCCAGCCAAGAACGACGCCTACAGATCCTGGACAACGCCATGGCCGCAGCGCAATCACGCCTTACCGCTGCTGAGGACTTGATTTCCACGCGCGGGCGGGTTATCGGATCGGCGGCGCGCACCCAGCTTGCCGAGGCGCAACGACGCTTTGCTTCCGCGCAAAACCAGCGCACGCGTGATACTGGTGCTGCTGTGGCTGATGCTCAGGCAGCCTCCCAGGCTGCGCAAAAACGCCCTGAACTATGCAGAAAACGACATTCGCGACTACCAAAACCGCCAGCGCGGTAGTGGTTCCCGGCTCCGGCGGGACCGGCTCATTCATTGCGGGCATGGTGGTGAACGAGATTCTGAACGGCGGCCACCGTGGCTACGGCGGCGGGTTCGGAGGGGATTCGGTGGATTTGGGGGGCGGCTTTGGCGGAGGCTTCGGTGGGGTGGCTTCTCTGGTGGTTTTGGGGGTGGCGGCGGCTTTGGTGGAAGCGGTGGCAACGGAGGTGGGTTTACTGGCGGGAAGTTTTTAGCCTTTTAGCCTAACCGCCAGTATGCAGCACAGTAACAGCTGCGTTAGTAAATAGAGTGTATTGATTACAGAAGAGACCAACATCCGATAAAGCATTTTAATTGTCTATATTGACCCAAAAAAACTATCCTCCAAATTTGACACACTTTAGTATAAAATATTTACTCTAGAAAGAGAATAACCCATGGCTCGCGCCCTTGATCTTAACGAAATTCGTTCCGGCCTCGTATCGTTCGTGAAGGAATGGGACAATGCCGAAGGATACGAGCGAGGCGAAGCACAGTCCTTCGTCCGAGACTTGTTGAGTGCTTTTCGGTATTACCCGCTCCCGCGCAACCCTCTACGAAAAACGCGCTAAGCGCACTACGACAGGAAATCAGGGATTCATCGACGCTCTCGTGCCAGGTATTGCTCTGATAGAAATGAAGAGCACCGGCAAGAATCTGACTGAGGCGGAGATTCAAGCGCTGGATTATGTGAGACGATTTAACCGACAACGAGGCACCCCTGATATGTCATTACTTGCGATTTCAAGAACTTCCGCATTCTCGATCTTGAAGCTGGTACGGTTCTGATTTAGAAGAATTTACGCTTGCTGACCTGCCGAGCAAAGCAGAAAGTCTAGCCTTCTTCGCTGGATACAGAACCCGTGCGTTCGGCCGCGAGCGTGAAGCACGCGCATCGATCCAAGCAGCAAAACTGATGGCCAGCCTGTACAATGAAATTGCCAAATCGGGTCGCCTTAGTGACGAGCAGGTCCAGCATCTTCATGGTTGAGACTGCTCTTCTGCCTCTATGCAGACGATGCTGCGATCTGGCCAAAAGACCTTTTATGGAGTTCTTGAAACACGCACTGCCGACGATGGCTCAGACCTAGGTGCACAGCTAGCCACCTTATTCAAGTTCTCAACACACCTCAAAGCGACCGCCCAAAATATGTGGACGGCTTGCTTGCTCAATTTGAGTATGTTAATGGAGGTATATTTGCAGAGTCGCTTCCGATTACGTTTCTGGCAAAGACCGTTCGTGAGGCCCTGTTGGTATGCTGCCATTTCGACTGGGGATCGATTTCACCCTGCAGTTTTTCGGCTCACTATTCCAAGCAGTCAAGGACAAAAAGGCGCGTCGCAAGCTCGGCGAGCACTACACCACGAAGCGAACATCCTCAAAGCAATCGAACCGCTTTTCCTAGATCGGCTAATCAACGTTTCGATACTAACTACCACTCGCGAGATGGCCTAAAAAGCACTCCTCAAGGAACTGTCAGAAGTAAAGATCTTTGACCCTGCCTGTGGCTGTGGCAACTTCCTCGTTGTTGCTCTGCGCAGTCTTCGTGCTCTAGAGCTGCGCATACAAGAACGCCTTATTAATCTAGAACAAAAAGGCCGTCAAACTGTTCTGATAAACGTGCCAGTATACACACGAATCGACCATTTTTGCTGGTATCGAGATTGACCCGTGGCCTGCTCGCATCGCATCAATGGCATTGCACCTGGCAAACCATCAGGCCAATAAAGCTCAAGAGTTAACGCTTGGATCCGCGCCTAGTCCTTTACCGCTCATTGATTCTGGGAAAATCGAAGTTGGTAATGCTCTCACAATGAATTGGGAACAGATTTTCAAGCCAAGTCAGAAATGTCTACGTCGTCAGCAACCCACCATTTTTGGGAGATACCTCACGAAGTGAAGCGCAAAAGGAAGAACTTAAGCTTGTATGGGGTGGTACAACCAGCCGATTGGACTATGTGACAGCGTGGTATAAGAAAGCACACGAATATTTTTCCGATACCGAAGGGGCTTATGCTTTCGTTTCAACTAACTCAATCACCCAAGGTGACCAATCAGCAAAGGCTCTGGCCAGCAATTCTGAGAGAAGGATGGCGAATCTCATTCGCTCACCAAACATTTCCTTGGACATCCGAGGTACCTGACCAGGCTGCTGTTCACTGTGTTATTGTGGGACTGGATAACTACAAGCGCCGGAATACTTCACCTGTACTGTATGAATATCAAAAAGGTGCGCAGCCTGCAGCTCGGCCAGTGAACTTCATCAATGGCTATCTACTGCCATTTGATGTGGAATATGTCGAGCGATCCAAAAAGCCGATATCTAAAATGGTGGAACCGGTTAGATATGGCTCCAAACCCACCGATGATGGAAACCTCATCGTGGAACCAGAGGCATATGCTGAGGTCATGGCAGATCCCGTCGCTGCTAAATATGTACATATGTATGTAGGTTCAGGAATTGATCCATGGAGAAGATCGCTGGTGCCTGTGGTTGGAGAATATGGATCCCATAGACTACAAGAGGTCGAAGATCCTTAAAGAACGGATAGATGCGGTGAAAAAGTTCCGCGAGGCATCCAATGCAAAGTCGACGCGTGATTACGCGGAATTTTCACACCTCTTTAGACAACTGGCGCGCAGCAATGATAACTTTTTGTGCATCCCTAGTCATGTTAGTGAAAATCGTCCCTATTTCCTCACAAAACATCTTCCCTCCCTATGTTGTGGCCAGCAATGCTTGTTTTTTTACTGACGATCCAGACGGGTTACAATTCGCGTTGATCTCCTCCGCCGCTTTCATGACTTGGCAGAAAGCCATTGGGGGGCGCATTAAGTCAGATCTGCGCTTCGGTTCCGAAATTACGTGGAACACATTCCCCAATACCCGAGTTCGATAGCGAATATAAGGAAAAGTTGATTCAAGCGGGTCAGCGCATCATTTACGCAAGAAACGCCTTCCCAGAGCGCTCTTTAGCTAACCATTATGACTACCTTCCTGAAACAAGGATTTGCTGAAAGCTCACAAGAAGTTGGACAAACTAGTAGATAAACTACTTGGGCTTACATCACCATCGGAGGAAGAACGACAAATCCGACTATTCGAACTTCATGAGAAAATGAAGTCACAGCCCAAGGCCAAGCTAAAACGCAAACGTACTAAAAGCAAACGTGGCGCATAGCTGATACAAAAGCATTCCACTCCAACCACCACTTGAAATACAGCTGGGGCAATCGTCTCTTAAGTTTAGTTGACAATAACATAGGCCAAAAGATATTTTTAGGTATAATTCTTTTTCCTAACGTTTGTCCGAATTTTTGTTTCTTAGAAAATGAGGAGATTTTTGGATAACTTCCAACAGCATTACCAGACGAGGCACTATGCAGCAAAAAAACTCGCGTGCCCCCTACCCCCGCATCTCCCTCTGCGGCATATCCACCAATACACAGCACCAGGTCAAAAACGCCACGTCAATCAGCGGCAACCCTCCCCATCAGGCGACTGCACTAAAGAAACACACAGTTCCTAGCACCAGCCTCAACAACCCCCACCTCCACGTCGCCACGCATGATCGCCCTCCCCTTCCGCCATGGCGATATTCGCCGCAGCTCATAGCTTCGCCCGGCGCAGTCCCCCACCAGCGTGGATACGGTGAAACCGGGTTGGGTGAAGGTGAACACCTCCCCACCGGAGGTGGTACCGCGGCAGCGGAAGCGCACAGTGCGGGTGAGGCGTTCGATGAGCAGGCTTTCCTGGTCGCCGATGTAGATCACGTCGAAAGCACGTGCGCGAGCTGCGCTCCGCCGTCCCCTGCACCAACACCATCAGCCCCAACACCACCCAAACCAGAATCCCCCACACCAGGATCACCACCGCAACCCTGTGCATCTGCGGCGGCGGTCGCGGCGTCGAGAAGCGTGTTTCCGCGCCACACCAACTGCTGAGAGTCCATTTAGATGAAGAAGTACCAGATGATAAACGGAGTCATGGCGGTCAGGGTCATGGTGAGAACCCAGGTGGTGCTCACCGAGTTTTTCCTCCAGCGTGAGGCGCGCGATCCAGGCGACAAAAGGCGGCTTCGACGGGCGTGAGCTGGGCGTCGAGGCTCCATTTCCACGATGACGTGCCGCACACCGTGGTTGGCACCGCTGAACTGGCCGAGTTTGAGTGCCATCCTGATCCTCGATAACCCAGTCGAGTTTCGCCTCGTTCACCATGCGCAGGGAGCGCTGCCCCAGGTCAAAGCATGATTTCGTCGGAGCGGCTGAAGCGCTGCTTGTTGGGGTGCGCGCTAAACGACGCCCCGTTCGGCCGGTCCGCTTTCGCCCCGCCCTTGCCGTTAAACACCAGGTCTATTTTTCTCCGGCGAGTCGCCCTCAAGGGTGGCGGGTGCACGTCAGGGTGAGGGCGGAGGTGTCGTACACGAGATGGCGATGACCTCCCCTCCGGGTCGCCCAGGTGCAGTTTCATGGACGTGACTTTGCCTTGGGGTCACGGGCACCCCCTGAGTTCTCCATTGCGACGATTCCCCTTCTTTTCTTGCAGCCGGTTCTTTAGCAGCCGATCAGGCGTTGCGCGAGGTAAGCCTGCAGCTCCGACAGCGAAATACGTTCCTGTGCCATAGTATCGCGCTCGCGTACGGTCACGGCATTGTCTTCGAGGGTGTCAAAGTCCACAGTCACACAGAATGGGGTGCCGATCTCATCCTGACGACGGTACCTACGCCCAATCGCCCCCGACGTGTCATAGTCAACACTCCAGAATTGCCGCAACTCCGCCGCCACTTTCTCCGCCACCGGCGTCAGCGTTTCCTTCTTGCTCAGCGGCAGCGGCCACCTTCACCGGGGCCAGGCGGCGATCCAGCTTCAGCACCACACGCTTATCGACGCCCCCTTCGCATTCGGCGCTTCATCCTCATGGTAGGCATCCACCAGGAACGCCATCAGGGGAGCGACCAAGCCCGCAGCCGGTTCAATCACATACGGAATCCAGCGCTCATTGGAATCCTGATCAAAATACGACAAATCCTCGCCCGAGCCCTTCGCGTGGGTGGACAAATCAAAATCAGTGCGGTTGGCGATGCCCTCCAGCTCGCCCCACTGGCCATTAGCAAAATGGAAGGCATACTCAATATCCACAGTGCGCTTGGAGTAGTGCGACAGCTTCTCCTGCGGGTGCTCGTACAAACGCAGATTATCTGGGTTAATACCCAAATCCACGTACCAGTTGAAGCGCTGGTCAATCCAGTACTGGTGCCACTCCTCGTCCGTGCCGGGCTTGACGAAAAACTCCATTTCCATCTGCTCGAACTCGCGGGTGCGGAAAATGAAGTTACCCGGCGTGATCTCGTTGCGGAAAGACTTGCCAATCTGCGCAATGCCAAACGGCGGCTTCATGCGAGCCGTGGTCATCACGTTCTTGAAGTTGACGAAAATACCCTGCGCCGTCTCCGGGCGGAGATAGTGCAGGCCCTCCTCATCATCCACCGGGCCGAGGAAAGTTTTCAACATGCCGGAAAACTCCTTCGGCTCCGTCCAGTTGCCTGGCTGTCCCGTCTCAGGGTCGTTGATGTCCGCAAGGCCATTTTGCCGGCGGGTGGCCGTGCTTCTCCTCATATGCTTCCAGCAAATGATCCGCGCGGTACCGCTTGTGCGTGTGCAGCGACTCCACCAGCGGATCCGTAAACACCTCAAGTGGCCGGAACTCACCCACACCTGGCGAGGCAAAATCACCGAAGAAGTCAAGGCCAACCACATCCGCCCGCGACGTAACCATGGCACGCCACCACTGCTTCTTGATGTTCTCCTTCAACTCCACACCGAGCGGGCCGTAGTCCCAGGCCGAACAGGTGCCGCCATAGATCTCACCACAGGGGTAGACCAAACCACGCCGTTTACACAGGTTCACCACGGTCTCAATCACGGATTGGTTAGCCACGAGACTTAAACTCCTCAAAACAAAAATCTTGCGCTGCTCTTGCGTTACTCTTGCGGTGATGCTCGGCACCTTGACGAGCACATACCTCTGCACAAGTGTAGCCCACCAGCCCGAGAGGCAATTGCGCAGGTCCACGGGTAAGAAACGTCACAGTTCAGTTGGGGTGTTCCTTAAACCTTTCCATTAATTTTTTTTAATGGATATGATGCTACATAAAGTGCAGATACTGAGGTGCTGGCCTGCACATGCTGTGCGCCCTGAAGAGTTGGTTATTTATCGTGGTGAGAAGGATCTGGAATGGTTACTAAGAGCGAAACGGCGGTACCCAAGCTCGGTGCACGCAACACCCGGCAACGAACCGCAGTGGTCAGCGTCCTTCGCGACATGGACTACTTCGCCTCAGCCAAAAATCCACGAAGAACTCACCCGGCGCGATTACAAAGTCGGCCTGACCACCGTGTACCGCACACTGCAATCCCTGTCCGACATTGATGCCGTGGACGTGCTGCACATGTCCAGTGGGGAATCCCTCTACCGCGCCTGCGCCACGGAAACCCACCACCATCACCCTTGTGTGCACCGAATGCAGCCGCACCGTGGAAATCGACGGCGGCCCCGTCGAACGCTGGGCACGCGAAGTAGCCCACAGCACGGATTCACCCTCACCGGGCACACCGCCGAGGTGTTCGGACTCTGCAACGAATGTCGGCCGGTGGAGGGTGAGGTTGTTGCTTTTCGGGGTTTGGGCGGTTACTCCTGGCCTGTGTTTTACCGTAATTACACCGTTCGGGTGGGATTGGTGTAATTATGATCTGCCCTGCAGGAAAAACCCCAGTTCACAGAAGTAGCACAGAACATAACTACACCGTTTTCGTGAGAAGGGTGTATAAATGTTCTGCCCTGCACAATGTGCTTATGCTCAAGCACGAAAACCGGCGATTTTTGAGCTTGGGGATAAGCAAACTTGCATGCAAACAATTGCACTAACGTTGTTCAACGAGCATCAGGATTGCAACGACGCACCAGGTGCGGCATCGCGGTCCCAGGTGAGGGAGGAGTTCGTTGACTGGATTCTCGTCAATGCCTGGGAGGTGGCATCGTTCTATCGCTGCAACTGCCTCGTTGTAGGGGAAAATCTTGAGGAAGTTCCTTCGTCGCTGTATTGGCGATTCTCTGGAAATGCCGTTGGGCATCCTGCTGGGAGCTGTACCGATGCACTTGTTCATAGTGCGCAATGAGCCACACCTCAAAACAAGGCCGAGATACGATCCCATACCAGGGCTGCTGCGTGGACGAGGCTTCCTGGCAGGCAGCAAGAAAGCCTGAGCGGTCTGTCCCGTCCTCATCAACGACAATCCATACCTCTGAATAACCTGAAGTATCGCCCCTTGGGTTCTGTAGCTCGCGCACAAGAGTCTCTGGCTCACCATTGATCATTTTCACTTTGATGCTAAGTTGAGCGCGCTTTCCGAGTTCTTTGAGATACATGTATTCAGTAACCCGCCCGTTAGTTACCAGTAGGATGGTTTGCCGAGGTTGACGGGTTTTTCTGGAGCGCTGACGTCTAGCCATTTTATTTTCTACTACCATCTTGCTCAGCAATGAACGTGACAAGAAGACTGTCATCAATGTCGGGCACCGCTCCGAACTGCCCTGCCATGTACCGACGTTCACTGTTGTTGCCTTTGCGGTTATCAAAATCGTCCAGGGAGTAAAGTTCAGCTACTCCACAGTCGTTTTTACCCACAAACCAGACGTTCCTGGGTTCAAGAAGTCTGGTTGGTGCATTTCCTAGCAGCGAGACATCGTGCGTAGTGAAGATGAGCTGCGCACCACGGCTATTGAGCTGCGGATTGAGGAACAGCTCTACTATGTAGCGCACCAATTCGGGGTGCAAGCTTGCATCAAGTTCGTCAACCAGGAGGACCGCTCCCCTGCGCAACGCATCGAGTGCATGCCACGCGGTAGTGAGCCACACAATAGTGCCGGCACTTTGCTGTTTGACTGACAGTTCAAACTCTTCTCCACCTTCAGCGCGGTGTACAAAAACGATGGCATCACGAAGTTGTGGCACGGCGTCGTGAGGCATACCCTCGTCACCATCGGTGAGCGCCTGCATGATTCTCCGCACTCTCTCTTGCACCTTTGCCGGGATTTTCTCTTCTCGCACCTCAATACGTTCGACGCCCAGATCAGCGCTCTTCACCAAAGCTTTCACTAGGTCAATCTGGGTTTCTGATCCAGCGATCATCTCCATCATGACACGCTTCAGCACTTCTTCATCGTGGCGTTCCCTAAAAAGAAATATGTCTCACCCCAATCCCGCCACAAGTGCACGCGCGATGGGCGCCAACGCGGAATGCCCATACCGGTGCGCGAGTAGCGAGAAATAACATCTTGCGGGTGGTAATGCGCTTAACTTCCGCAGTTGGACCAGTAAAGGTTGTACCTTTTACAAAGGTCATCTCCGCATCGGGACTATCCTGTTCGCGCATAAAAAGCACGCGTGGCGCGCTTTTTGGGATACGAGGTGAGCGTTTCGCGAGCGATCCCCCAAGATGCCACGCTGACGCTATAACGAAATAACACCTCTTCAGCAACAAACTCCACCTCATAGTCGGTGGTGGGTTTATCGCTGTGGCGAGGTGAGCGGCTGATAGATGCTGCGATCACCAGGTGTACGCACTGCTGTTGAAAGCGCGTACATAGCATCAGAAGTGTGGTTTTCCCAGCAGCGTTGGGGCCGTACACTGCAGCCACGCGTTCAGTGGCATCAATCCAGGTCTGCCCTTACGTGGAACAGTGGTTTTTAACGCCGCAGAAGCTAGGCTCAGCCCCACTTCATCTGCGAAGCTACGGAAGTTTCGGACTATGAATGAGAGCAACACAGGTTCCATAATACCCAAGAATGGCTATTTTCGGAAAAATTCCTGAAATGGCGCGAGATGGGGATATACTCAGCCGACACGACGGGTTAACCAGCTAAGCATCCATGTGGGTCTTTACACCCCTTCTCTATCGCGTGATCAGCCTGCAAAGTGTGCTTATGCCCAAGCAC
>BNJT01002383.1_pt1 | contig 14657 bp, 29 predicted proteins | sample 8540491 | NCBI WGS metagenome assembly BNJT01 (sample SAMD00202455, study PRJDB9452) | human saliva metagenome | host: Homo sapiens
AAAAGTTGAGGGCTTTTTTTGTTGAGGGAAAGAGTATTTTTTTGTTGATAATTTGTTGATGGTAAATTTTTGTACTGCACCCATAATCCTGGACACAAGATTGGAGGTGCAATTTTTTTATTGAAAAAAATCACTTAAATCAAAAAAATAGTTGACAAAATGTTCAGGGGGTGGGTATAATGTATCAAAATTAGAAAGACTTTCATTTTTTTATAAAATATAGAATAAATTAAAGTTTTTTTAAACAAAAGATATGTAATCAAAGAAGATACTAATAGTTTATTCTCATTTTTTTAGAAAGTTTCAAATTATATAAAGAATATAAAGAAAAAAATATCCTTTATCAGAAAAAAAGAAATCAAATTAACTTCTAATAAAAAAACGGGATATAAGAAAAAAATAATTTATATTCTGAATAGAGGAAAAAAATTAGGGAGAAGTTTATGAAAAAGATTAAAGTTTTATTTATGGTTATTTTTTTATTTTTATTATTTGCTAGTTGGAGTAAGCCTAGGGAAGTAAATATTACAGATGCGGAAATAAGAGAAGGTATAACTTATGTTAAAGGAGAAACAAAAGCATTTACTGGAATAATAAAAATCATACTATGAAAATGGAAATTTAGAAAGTGAAGGTAATTTTTAAAGATGGTAAATTAAATGGACTCTCAAAAAGTATACTATGAAAATGGAAATTTAAAAAAAGTGAAGGTAATTATAAAGATGATAAATTAAATGGACTCTCAAAAAGTATACTATGAAAATGGAAATTTAAAAAAAGTGAAGATAATTATAAAGATGATAAACGAGAAGGACTCTTTAAAAGGATATTATGAGAATGGAGATTTAAAATGGGAAGATAATTATAAAGATGGTAAAAAAAGGAAGGACTCTCAAAAAGTATACTATGAGAATGGAAACATAAAGATAGAAGCTAATTTTAAAGATGATAAATTAGAAGGACTCTATAAAGAATATTATGAGAATGGAAACATAAGTATAGAAGCTAATTTTAAAGATGATGAATTAGAAGGACTCTATAAATCCTATTATGACAATGGAGGTTTAGAAAGTGAACGTCTTTATAAAGATGGTAAATTAGAAGGACTCTCAAAAAAACATATTATGAAAAATGGTAATTTAAAATATGAAATTACATATAAAGAAGGTAAAAAAAGAATGGTATTTCAAAAATTCTATAATGAAAATGGAAGTTTACAATCAAAAAGTTACTTTTTAAAGATGACTATGTTATTTATTAGTTTAAATATTAAGGATGAAATGTAAAAATGAATAATTTAAAAAAATAAGAGATATGAAAGATAAAAATAGAAATAAATGGTCTTATCTATTGCATAGGGGAAAATGGAGTATTTAGTGGAATCTTTATAGAAAAAAAGCTAATACAGGTAGTCAAATTATAGAAAGTTACAGCAATGGAAAGATTACAAAAAAATTAGAATACAAAAAAATTTCAATCAATAACGATAGTTATAAAATGTTTTTTTAGTAAAGAGTATGGTATATAGAAAAGGAGAGCTATTTCAAACAAAAAGAATATAAATATGATGAATATGAAGATTCAAAAAGTAAGTATCTCAGAAGAAAAACACTTTTCAAGATAATAATCAAAAATAAAATAGGTATCAAAAAAATAATGTTTGAAAATGAAGTATTAGAAATAGGAAAGATTAATGAAAAGTATAATCCTACTGCTGTTAAAAAAATAGATGGAATTAGACCATTATGGACATTGTGGCTTTCTATGATGTTATGGTTTACTCAAAATCCTGAATCATTTTTTTAATTACTTTTTGCTGATGGAAAACAATTGAAGTTAATTAATTCTAAAAAAATGTTGTAATAGAATCTAATTTCTCTGAAGAAAAAGGAAATATGATTTTTAGGTATTGTTTTTTTGTAACAATTATTTTTTTAATAATATATTGGCTTATTCATACTATGACATATAGAAATAGCTATTACTATTAATAAATCTTATCTAAATAAGGGTACTTCCTTTTTAACTGATTTTTTTAAGCTATTCTTTGACCAAGTTAAGATAACTTTTTAAATAACTTAAATACTATATCGTACAGATAAATTTATAATTAATCTAAGTTAGTCAAAAGACAAGTATTGTCTATTATAAAAAGCTATCGTACATTAACTATATGAGAACTTACTATACATTAAAATGATTTATTGCTAATATCATATATATACAAGTATTTTTAAGAATGTTATAAAGAATGAATAATGATATAAAAGGTCAAATCTCTATCTTTAAAAAAAGCTTAAAAAAATATAATAATAATTTTAATAGAAACTCTAGTAATTACTAGGGTTTTTTTATTTTTTTATGATACTAAAAAAAGTATCGATATATACTTTATAGTTTAATTTCTACAAAAAGCCCTGAACTTGCAAAAAGTTGAGGGCTTTTTTTGTTGAGGGAAAGTAGATTTTTTTGTTATTTATTTGTTACTTATTAAAAATTATTTATTTTTTTAGACATCAATAAATAATAGCTATAAAATAACAAATCTAAAATTAAGATAAGAAGTGTTAGATAACAAAAAAATATAAAGTAAAAGTCCTAAGTAAAATTAGGGCTTTTATTTCATCCTTGACTTTTTACATATAAAGATATAATATATACAATATAAAGACAATAAAGGAGGTTGTAAAAAAATGTCAATGAAATTAGTAAATATAAGAATGGATGAAGATTTGAAAAAAAGAGATGGAAATTGTTTGTAATGATTTAGGTATTAATATAACAACTGCATTTACTATATTTGCAAAAAAATTAACAAGAGAAAAAAAGAATTCCTTTTAGTGTTTCAATAGATCCATTTTACTCAAAACGAAAAATATAAAAAGCTTTTAGAAAAATTCAATTAATGAAGTAAAAAGATGGTAAAATTATTATGAAAAACCATTGAAGAATTGGAGGCTATGGAATAATGAAAAATTAGTTTTTTTCTATTCAAGCCTGGGAAGAATATTTATATTTTTCAAACTCAAGATAAGAAAAACATTGAAGAAAAATAAATGAACTTATAAAAAGATATTGAAAGAAATGGAGCATTGAATGGAATAGGTAAACCTGAAAAAAACTAACCAATAATTTAACAGGATTGTATAGTAGGAGAATCAATGACAAAGATAGATTAGTCTATAAAATAGAAAATGATTTTATAGTTATATTACAGTGTAAAGGACATTATAGTGATAATTAGTTATCAATATTACTGTGCTATTTGTTTTTTTCCTAATTCTTCTCAATCGCTATATTTCAAAAATATTTCCCAGCTTTATAGTTTTTCAACAACTTTTATTTCACCTAATTCTTCAATTCTTTTTTAAAAGCTTTTTTTCATTTTCTATTTGTGATAAATTTATTTCTTTTCCATCTTCAATTAAAACTGTTTCTATATCATTAAAAAAATAAAATCTAATAACTTATTAACTTCATCATAATTGTTTTTTTATTAATTAAATCCTCTGAAAGTCCCCAAAACATTCTTTTTCTCCCTTTAAGTTCAAAAATAAAATTATTACTTTATTATTACTTTTCAAATAGTTTTTTTCTCAAATTCAAATAAGTCTTTTGCTGAAATTTCTAAATTTTTCAATGTTATATTTTTTTCTTAATGTTATTCACATCACTAAGCATTTTTAGAGGTAAGTTCTTTTTTTCTCTTATATGCTTCATAAACTTCTTTTGGAACGTCTTCAGGTATTATAAACCTCATTTTTTTCATCATAAAGCATATATTTAGATACTAGTTCAGATACTTTTTTTATATTTAGGATCATAAAAATATTGTCATTACACTGATCTCCTAATTATAAAATTATATATATTTTATTAATTATATACCTACTTATACTACTATATCATATGTATGTCAATGCTTCTTTGTAAATATTCTTATTTTTTTATTTTTTTAAAATAAAATTAACAATTTATAATGTACTATTTTTGTAAAAAAATATCTAACAATAGTTATAGAATAATGCTATAATGTAAAAAAATAATAGGAGTATTAAAGTGGAAAAAAATATATTCGGTATCAGAGTTTAATAGAATGGTAAAAAGTTACATAGATGACATTGATGATTTCCAAGACTTTTTATATTGAAGGAGAAATTTCAAATATAACTTACTATAAAAAGTGGACACTTATATTTTTTTCAGTAAAAAGATAGTAAATCACAAATTAAATGTGCTGCTTTTAATTATAAAATGAAAAAGAATTCCTGAAGATTTAAAAAGAGGAGATGCAATCAAATTATTTGGAGATGTTGGTTTCTATGAAGTCAAAAGGTGAATTCCAAGTCTTAGTTAGACATATAGAAAAAAACAAAAATGCCTTAGGAGCTTTATTTGCAAAACTTGAAAAAAAGTAAAAAGAAAAAAATGGCTGAAAAAAAGGTTATTTTGATGAAAGTCATAAAAAGGAATTACCTAGATTTCCAAAAAAATATTGGAGTTGTTACAGCTTTAACAGGAGCTGCACTTCAAGATATTATAAAGACAACAAGAAAAAAAGATTTAATTCAATAAATATTTATGTATATCCAGCTAAGGTACAAGGACTTGGAGCAGAACAAGAAATAATTAAAGGAATTGAAACTTTAAATAAAATAGAAGAAATAGATTTGATTATTGCTGGTAGAGGTGGAGGAAGTATAGAAGACTTATGGGCTTTCAATGAAGAAGAAGTTGCTATGGCATTTTTTTCAATTCAGAAAAAAACCTATAATATCGGCTGTAGGACATGAGATAGACTTTTCTTTTATCTGACTTGACAGCTGATAAAAAGAGCAGCTACTCCTACTCAGGCGATAGAGTTATCGGTACCTGAAAAAGAAAAGTCTTATAAAATCATTAGATGATAAAAAAAATATACTTGGCTAAGTTATTGAAGTCTTATCTTGAAGATATGAAAAGAGAGTTATCAATAAGAATGGATAATTATCATTTAAAAGAATTTTTCCGAGCACTATTAATAACTATAGAGAACTTATAGTTGAGAAGGAAGAAATTTTAACAAAAATCTATAAAAGATTTCTTAGAACAAAAAAAGACATCTTTTTTTGAAGTTAAGATAGATAAAGTTTCAGTTTTTAAATCCAATAAATACTCTTAAAAGAGGATATAGTGTCAGTCAAGTTAAAAAAATAAAAGAATAGATGTTTTTAGAAGATGTAGAAGTCAATGATGAAATGACAACTATCTTAAAGAATGGTAGATTAATAAGTATTGTTAAGGAGAAAATTTATGAAAAAAAATAATGATTAGTTTATTTATATTAGTTTCTATGTTAGGTTTTTGCTGAAGGAGAAAAACGAAGGATCAGCTATAAGAGAAGTACCTATTTTAGGAAATCAAGAAGCACCAGTAGAAAATACAAGACCTGTTTCAAATGGTGGTGGAGAAAGCCAAACTCCTGATGATGGTGGAGAAACTGTAGAAAAATCCTGAAACTCCAAAGGAAGCAACAGGAGTTAGAGAATATAGACCACAAAGTTTAATTCAACTTGATGAACAAATGAAAAAAAGGAACTCGTAGTTCTATAATTCAATTAAATGCTAGATATGAACAAGAATTAAATGCTTATTTGCAATCTGTTTCTTATAACAGCGATGTAATATTCTATCTAGCAAAATGAATATATGATGCTTAATAACTATAGTAGAGCTAATAAGATTTTTCTTAAAAAGACAATAAAGATTTTAAAAAAATGTTTTTTTGGAGCAGCTACTACATACAGATTTATGGGACAACATAGAAATGCTATTGATAAATATAGTCAAGCTATATCAATGAACTCAGGTTTTGCAGAATCATATTTAGGAAGAGGACTTTCATATAGAAATTTAAATGAATATGATAATGCTGTTAGTGACTTAAAGACATATATTTCTAAAACTGGAGCTCATGATGGTTATGTAGCTTTAGCAGATGTGTACTTTAAAATGGGAAAAAAATAAAGAGGCTTATGCAATTGCTAGCCAAGGTATAGCTAAGTATGGAAACTCAGGGATATTAAAAAGTTCTAGCTAATAATATCTTAAAAAAAATAAAATAGACTAACAGACTAAAAAGTTGGGGTGAGATTATGAATTATGATTTTATTACAATAAATGATGATATATATCCTGAATGTCTAAAAAGAAATTTCTGATCCTCCTGAAAAATTATATTATAAAGGGAACTTAGAATTATTAAAAATCTGAAAGAATAATAGCTGTAGTAGGAACAAGAAAATCCAAGTTCTTATGGGAAATTATGTTGTGAATATATGATTAAAAAAAATGAGTAAAAGCTGATATAACAATAGTTAGTGGTTTTGCAAAAGGAATTGATAGTATAGCACATAAAACTTCTCTAATTACAGGAACTAAAAACAATAGCAGTTATTGCTTCAGGACTTGACATAGTCTATCCTGCCTCAAATCTTAGTTTATATAAAGAAATAGAAGAAAAAAAGGACTTATTTTAAGTGAATATGAAGCTGGAACTAAGCCTTTTTAAAGGAAATTTTTCCACGAAGAAATAGAATAATAGCAGGCTTATCAAAAAGGAGTTATAATAGTTGAAAGTAAAGATAGAGGAGGTAGTTTAATTACTGCTGATTTAGCACTGGAATATAATAGAGATGTCTATGCTGTTCCAGGTGATATTTTTCTCTGAATATTCAAAAGGCTGTAATTATCTTATAAGAGATGCAAAAAGCAAAAATCTCTTTCTAATATTAAAGAGTTACTGGAAGACTATAATTGGGAGATAAAAAGAAGAAGCTAAACTAAAAAGTTAGTAAAAAAATCAACAGTTAATTTTTAGATAGCTTATCTTCAGAAAAAGAGTCTTGATAAAATACTTGAAGAAACAAAAATAGACCAAACAGAAATATTGTCTGAGTTAATAAATTTAGAGATAATGGGACTTATTAAAAAGTATTGCAGGAGGAAGATATAAAAAAAATCTTGTAAATACTATAATTAATTGTTATAATTCACTGTAAAATAAATTTTTTTAAATACGAGGTGTTAGAATTGGCTAAAAAAAGTTGGATAAGAACAAATTAGTAATAGTTGAATCACCAGCTAAAAGCTAAAACAATAGAGAAAAATTTTAGGTTCTTCATATAAGGTAATCTCGTCTTATGGACATATAATAGATTTACCTAAGACTAAAATTGGTGTTGATGTGAAAAGATAATTTTAAACCATCTTATCTTACTATTAAGGGTAAAGGTGAAGTCATAAAGAAATTAAAAAGAAGCTGCAAAAAAAAGCTGATGAAATATATCTTGCATCCGACCCTGATAGAGAAGGAGAATCTATAGCTTGGCATATAGCCAATACTCTAAAAAGCTAGATCATAATGAAAAAAATAGAATAGAATTTAATGAAATAACTGAAAAAAAGCAATAAAAAGAAGCAGTAAAAAAATCCTAGAAAAAAATTAATATATCTAGAGTTAATTCACAACAAGCTAGAAGAATCTTAGACAGACTAGTAGGTTATGAAATAAGTCCTTTTTTTATGGAAACTTATTTCTCCAAATACAAGTGCTGGAAGAGTTCAATCAGTTGCATTAAAAAAATAATATGTGAGTTGGAAGATAAGATTAAGAGCTTTGTTCCTGAAAAAAATATTGGGATGTAAAAGGTATCTTTGATGAAAAAAATACAATCTAAACCTATATAAAATTGATGATAAAAAAATTGATAAATTAAAAAGATGAAAAAAATTACTTGAAAGAGTAAAAAAAGATTTAAAAAAAGAAATACGAAGTTGTTTCATCTAAGGTAAGTAATAAAATTAAAAACCCACCATTACCATTAAAAAAACTAGTACTTTACAACAGTTAGCCTCTTCATATTTAGGTTTTTTTCTGCAAGTAAAACTATGATGGTGGCTCAAAAATTATATGAAGGTATAAGCATAAATGGAGAACATAAAGGGCTTATCACATATATGAGAACGGACTCTACTAGAATTTCTGAAGAAGCTAAAGAAATGGCAAGAAAAATATATAACTAAGGAATATGGTAAAGAGTATCTAGGTTCAGTAAGTCCTAAAACAAAAAAGAATGATAAGAATGTTCAAGATGCCCATGAAGGAGTTAGACCAACTGATATTAACTTAACTCCTCAAAGTATAATGCAGTTTTTGGATAAAGACCAATTTAAACTATATAATTTAATTTGGCAAAGATTTTTTTAATATCTCAACTTGCTGCTATGAAATATGAGCAATTTGAATACATCTTAGAAAAAGATAAGATACAATACAGAGGAAGCATTAATAAAATAATTTTTTTGATGGTTACTATAAGGTATTTAAAGAAGAAGAAGATTTACCTGTAGGAGATTTCCCTGAAATAAAAAGAGGGAGATAAGTTTACTCTTGATAAATTAGATATCAAAGAAGACTATACGAAACCTCCTGCAAGACTTACAGAATCTTCTTTAGTTAAGACACTTGAATCAGAAGGAATTGGTAGACCATCTACTTATGCAAGTATCATAGATACTTTAAAAAAAGAGAATATGTTGAACTACAAAAATAAAAAGTTTTGTTCCAACAGAAATAGGTTATGAAGTTAAGACACAACTTGATAAATTCTTTCCTAATATAATGAATATTAAATTTACAGCTAAACTAGAAGATGAACTAGATGAAGTTGATAGTGGTGATAAAGACTGGATAGATTTATTAAAAAAACTTTCTATACTGAATTACAAAAAAATATGAAGAAAAAAAATGTAAGGCTAGTGTGGAAAAAAAGAATTAGAAAAAAATTAGTTGAATCTGATATCATTGGTAAAGATGGAAAAACCTTTAATAATGAAAATTGGAAGATTTGGAAGATACCTTACTTCACAAGATGAAGATAGTAAAGAAAATATTTCTTTAAAAGGTATTGAAATTTCTCTTGAAGAGATCAAAAGTGGGAAGATTTATGTTAAAGATAAAAATCGAAGAACTATTGAAGAAGAAAGAGGGAGAAAAAGACAGATATAATTTTTGGAAAATGGAGCTAGATTAATTCTTAAATATGGAAGATTTGGAGCTTATTTAGAAAGTGAAAAAAATTTAAAGAAGATAATGTTAGAAAGACTATTCCAAAAAGATATCAAAACTAAAATTGAAAAATAATACTATAAAAAAAGAGAAAAATGGTATTTTATGTTTTAAAAAGAAATTTTTTGAAAAAGATAGAAGCAGAAAATGCAGCAATCTTAAAGAAAGCTGGAAAGTGTGAAAAAAATGTGGTAAACCATTTGAAATAAAAAAATGGAAGATGGGGTAAATTTTTTTAGCATGTACTGGCTATCCTGAATGTAAGAACATAAAGAAGATAGAAAAAAATAATAAAAAAAGGGTTGTCACATATAAATAAATATAAAAAAATAGTTCGTTACTAGCCAGATTTTCTTAACGAATAAAAAAATTAAGAATTCGCTGCAAATTCGTTAAACTCGCTTCACTCAGACATAACGAGATTTGCTCGGCTCATTCTATTTAATTTTTTTATCCTAAAATCTGGAATGTAACTCACTTATTTTTTTATTAAACTTATAGACATGTAACAACCTATTTTTTTAAAATAAGATAAATGGAGGATATATGGAAAAGGAAGTTATAGTTGTAGGAGCTGGACTTGCAGGTTCAGAAGCAGCCTATCAACTAGCTAAAAAGAGGAATAAAAAGTAAAACTATATGAAATGAAGGCTAAGCAAAAGACTCCAGCTCATTCAAAAGACTATTATTCTGAATTAGTTTGTAGTAATTCTTTGGGAAGTGACAGCTTGGAAAATGCCTCTGGACTTATGAAAGAAGAATTAAGAATTCTAGGTTCAATGTTAATTGAAGTGGCTGATAGAAACAGAGTTCCAGCAGGACAAGCATTAGCAGTTGACAGAGATGGCTTTTTCAGAAGAAATTACTAAAATCTTAAAAAAATATGGAAAATATAGAAATAATAGAAGAAGAGTTTACAGAAATTCCTGAGGATAAAATTGTAATTATAGCAAGTGGACCTTTAACTTCAGATAAACTTTTTTTGAAAAAAATAAGTGAAATTACAGGTGAAGAAAGTCTATATTTCTATGATGCAGCTGCACCTATTGTAACTTTTTGAAAGTATCAATATGGACATAGCATATTTTCAATCAAGATATGGTAAAGGTGATGGAGAATATATAAACTGTCCTATGAATAAGGAAGAATACTATAATTTCTATAATGAACTTATAAAAAGCTGAAAGAGCAGAACTTAAAAAAATTTTGAAAAAGAAAAAAACTATTTGATGCATGTATGCCTATTGAAAAAAAATTGCAATGAGTGGAGAAAAAAACTATGACTTTTTGGTCCTTTAAAACCAAAGGGACTTATAAATCCAAAAAAACAGATAAAATGGATTATGCAGTTGTTCAATTAAGACAAGATGACAAAGAAGGAAAGCTATATAATATAGTTGGTTTCCAAACTAATCTAAAAATTTGGAGAACAAAAAAAGAGTTTTCTCTATGATACCAGGTTTAGAAAATGCAGAATTTGTAAGATATGGAGTAATGCATAGAAACACTTTTTATCAATTCAACTAAACTTTTTAGATAAGACTTTAAAAATTAAAAAAATAAAGATAATGTTTATTTTTGCAGGACAAATAACAGGTGGAGAAGGTTATGTAACTGCAATAGCTACTGGAATGTATGCTGCAATCAATGTTGCTAATAGATTGAATGGTGAGAAAAGAATTTATCTTAGAGGATATTTCAGAAATAGGGGCAATAGTAAACTATATAACTGAAGAAAAGAAAAAAAATTTCAACCTATGGGAGCAAATTTTTGGAATAATAAGAAGTTTAGATGAGAATATCAGAGATAAAAAAAGAAAAGTATAGAAGACTTTCACAAAGAGCTATTGAATATTTAAAAAAATCTATAAAAGGTGTATAATAAGAATGATTGAAAAAAATCTATAAAAAAATTTTTATTTATTATTTAGAGTTCGAAGAAAATAAAAAAAGCATAATACAGTTATATCTATAAGAAAAGATTTGAATCAATTTTTTTAATTTATTTGAATGAACATGATATAATTGATTTTTAATAAGTTAGATGAGCTTTTTAATAAAAAGAATATTTCACTAAATTGAAAAACAGAAGAAATATCAGCATCTACATTTAATAGAAGGCTATCTTCTATTAAAAAAATTCTATAAAGTATCTTGTTGATAAGGGACTAAAGGAAAAAAAGGCTCTGAGATATTGATAGAAAGTGAGAAGAATGATGAGAAAAAGATTGAATACCTAAGTCCTGAAGAAATTAATCTTGTAAGAGCTACAATGCAAGGAGAAAATTTCAATATTCTAAGAGATAGACTTATGTTTGAACTTCTTTATTCAAGTGGTATGACTGTTGCAGAATTACTTTCATTAGGTGAAGTAAATTTCAATTTAGAAAAAAAGAGAAATCTATATTTTTAAAAAAATAAGCTTTCAAAAAAACTATGTATTTTTAGTGAAACTTGTAAGGAGTTTTTATATAAAGTTTTTTTAAACAGTAAAAAAAGAAAAAAATTTAAAGAAGATTATAATCCTAATATTATTTTTCACTAATAATTCTAATGAAAGATTAACAGATCGTTCTGTTAGAAGGCTTATTAATAAATATGGCGAAATGGCTAATTTAAACAAGGAAATTAGTCCATATACTTTAAGACATTCTTTTTTTGTATCTATATGTTAAAAAAATGGAATGCCAAAAAGAATATCTTGCAAGACTTCTAGATTTAAAAGTTGTAGGGCTCTTAGATGTGTACGAAGGGCTTTGTTAGGAAGGAGATTTTTATGACGAAAAAAATGTGTAGGTTGTGGAATAGAATTACAAAAATACTGATAAGGATTTGCAAGGATATACACCGAAATCTATTGACAGTAAAGAAGATACGTATTGCCAAAGATGTTTTTCAACTAAAGCACTATGGTAAATATTCAACAAATAAAATGACAAGAGAAGACTATAAAAAAAGAAGTTGGAAAACTTTTAGATGATGTTAAGCTAGTGATAGCGGTTTTTGATATTATTGACTTTGAAGGTTCATTTGATGTTGAAATTTTTAGATATCTTGAGAAAAAAAGATTCTATTGTTGTTGTAAATAAGCTTGATTTAATACCTGATGAAAAAAACATCCATCAGAAGTTGCAAATTGGGTAAAAAGATAGACTTGCAGAAGAAAGTATCGCTCCTTTAGACATAGCTATAGTTAGTACAAAAAAATGGTTACGGTGTAAATGGAATTTTCAAGAAAATAAAACATTTCTATCCTGATGGAGTTAATGCTATGGTTATAGGGGTTACTAATGTTGGTAAATCTAGTGTTATCAACAGACTTTTAGGAAAGAGAATAGCTACAGTATCTAAGTATCCAGGTACTACAATAAAAAAATACTTTAAATATGATACCATTTACAAATATCGGTCTATACGATACCCCAGGTTTAATTCCAGAAGGAAGAGCTTCAGATTTATTATGCGATAGCTGTGCTCAAAAAGATTATTCCAGCTGGAGAAATTTCAAGAAAAAAACATTTAAAAGCTAAGTATGATAGAATAATAATGATAGATAATTTAGTAAAAAAATTAGAGTTTTTAAATGATGAAGAAGTAAAACCTATATTTGCTATCTATGCAGCAAAAAGATGTTAAATTCCATGAAACAATAATAGAAAGAGCTAAGGAACTTGAAGAAGGAAACTTCTTTGATATACCTTGTGAATGTTGTAGAGACGAATATAATAAACATAAAAAAAATTACTAAAACTTTAACAATTAAGACAGGAGAGGAGCTAGTATTTAAAGGTTTAGGTTGGGTCTCAGTTAAAAGAGGACCTTTAAAGATAGAAGTTACTTTAGCAGAAGAAATAGAAATCTCTATCAGAAAAGCCTTTATAAAACCTAGAAGATAGTATGAAAAAAATAAAAAAAGAAGAAAAAAATCTTTATTTGAAAAAAAATATCAACACTTTCTTTTTCTAACATTAATACCTTTTTGTTATTTTTTTCTAATATATGTTTTAACTTCAGTGTTTAGAGAAACAAATGATGAAGTTGAATTACCAAAAAAATAATGATAAAAGACATCAAAAAAATGTAAGAATAGCTATTGATGAATATTATAGAGCCACTGGAACTTTTTCCAAATTTAGAATTGGTAAATACTGATGAAAAAGCTAGAACAAATCTTTTTTTGAACAAGATGGAGAAAGAATATATTTTAAAGACTTTTTTTAAAGGAAAGTACAATGCCTTCAACTCCAAGTTATAAGGATCTACCTAAAACAAATAAAGTTACAATAGTTACAAGTTTTTAGAAAAACAACAAACGATGGTGGTTGGAACTATAATATAAAAAAACTGGTGAAATACATGTGAATCTCCCTGAAAATTTCTTTGGACAGGGAATAGATTGGAAAAAGTTACTAAGAATAAGGGAGGATTAAATGGGGATATTTGATAAACTTTTTTAGAAGAAACAAAAATGTAGAGACAGAAGAAGTAGAAAAAAAGTTGAAGAGAAAAAAAGAAGAACTAAAAAGAAGAGATAAAAGAGGAAATAAAAGAAGAAGTAAAAAAGTAGAAAATGAAGTTGTAGAAGAAGTTGCTAAGGTTGAAGAACCTGTAAAAAGTAAATATTTCTCAAAGATTGACAAAAAAAGTAAGGAAGGTTTCTTTTCTAAATTAAAAAAATATATTTACTTCAAAGAGTAAAATTGACGATTCTATATATGAAGAACTTGAAGATTTATTAATACAATCTGATGTTGGACTTGGTATGACAACAAATTTAATAAATGATCTTGAAAAAGAAAGTCAAAGCTAATAAAATTTCTGAAACATCAGAAGTTTATGAAATCTTAAAAAGGCTTTAATGTCAGAATTCTTATTATCTCAAGATAGTAAAGTTCATTTAAAAGATAATAGAATAAATGTAATTTTTAATTGTGGGAGTAAATGGAGTGGGAAAAGACTACAACTATTGGAAAAACTTGCATTAAAAATACAAAAAAAGCTTGGAAAAAAAGTTCTTTTAGGAGCAGGAGATACATTTAGAGCAGCAGCAGTTGAACAACTTGAAGAATGGGCAAGAAGAGCAGATGTTGATATAGTTAAAGGAAGAGAAGGAGCAGATCCTGCATCTGTTGTATATGATACTTTAAGTAAAAGCAGAAGCAACCAAAGCTGATGTTGTTATAATAGATACTGCTGGAAGATTACATAATAAAGCTAATCTTATGAGAGAGCTTGAAAAAATAAATAATATCATCAAAAAGAAAATTGGTGAACAAGAATACGAGTCTTTATTAGTTATTGATGGAACTACAGGGCAAAATGGATTAAATCAAGCAAAAGAATTTAACTCAGTTACTGATTTAACAGGTTTTCATTGTTACTAAACTTGATGGAACAGCTAAAGGTGGAATAGTATTTTCTGTTTCTGAAGAATTAAAAAAACCTATTAAATTTATAGGTCTTGGTGAAAAAAATCGAAGATTTAATTGAATTTAATGCTAAAGACTTTGTTGAAGCTATATTTAATTAAAAAAATAATGGTGTTGAT
>BNJT01002303.1_pt1 | contig 14634 bp, 33 predicted proteins | sample 8540491 | NCBI WGS metagenome assembly BNJT01 (sample SAMD00202455, study PRJDB9452) | human saliva metagenome | host: Homo sapiens
ACCTATGACCCGTCCACCTGTCGTGCACTGGCGGAAAGAGTTGGGCCTGGTTTGATGGTCAGGGCGGATCGTCGGTCTGTTGATCATCAACGGACGCCGGATGTCCGGGAGATCAGGCCGCGGCCCGGTGAGGGTTCGAGGCAGGTTCGCCTGGGTGGATTCATTCTTCGAGTTCTCTCCGACTCCTTCCGACCGATCCTTGGCGCTCTGCTCGGGGCATCGCTGATCATCACCTTCATGTCGCTGATGGCGACGCTCGGGATCATCGGGAACTGGGCTGACTCGCGCGTGGTGCTGCCCCCAGCTGGGCTTTCGTCAACCTGATGTGGAGGGCGGTCTTCTACTTCATTCCCTGATGGTGGCCTACAACGCGTCGAAGAAGCTTGGCGCCGACCCGTGGGTCGGTTTCCTCGATCATGGCCTTGGTGATGCTCCCCGGTTCGCTGACCTGGGGAAGGACGCGGCCGCCTATGACGCCGTCGTGTTCGGCAGTAGCGTCAAGCTGATCGATGTCTTCGGGGTTCCGCTGACGATCTTCGACTACGGATCCCAGGTGTTTCCGCCGCTGCTCATGGCGGGGCTACTGGGTCCGCTCTACAAGCTCTTCAAAGAAGCTGATCCCGGAGAACCTGCAGCTGATCTTTGTGCCTTTCCTGTCGTTCATCATCATGCTTCCCCTCACCGCCTTCCTGATTGGCCCCATCGGCGTGTACGCGGGTGCTGGACTGGCGGGTGCGTTGCAGTGGATCAACCAGTGGCCCTTCGTGTTCGCCATCCTCATCCCGCTGGCCTACCCCTTCATGGTGCCGCTCGGTCTGCACTGGCCGATAAACGCAATCATGCTCCTCAGCCTCACCCCCCGCCCAAGGCGGTCTAGCTGACTCATCCAGGGTCCGATGGGTGCCCAGAATTTCGCCTGCTTCGGGGCTACGGCTGGTGTCATGATCCTGGCGATGCGGGATCGTGATCAGCAGATGCGTCAGACCGCCTCCGGTGCGCTCGTCGCAGGTCTGCTGGGAGGGATCTCCGGGCCGTCCCTCTACGGTATCCATCTGCGGTTCCAGCGGATCTACCGAGAATCCTCGCAGGCTGTGCGATTGGTGGCACTCATCACCAAGGCTTCGTGTGGAGGACTTAAGGCCAGCGGATTCGCTTTACTTCACCGCTGACCATCGGTATCTTCACCCCCACCCTGCTGTACGTCATCGCCATCGCGGCAGCATTCTTCACCACCTCTCCTGGTCCTCAGCTTCGACTCACCGCACTCCCGAGAAGGCCGCTGCTCGCCGCGCCGCCGGAGCCCGCCGAGGCCGCTGAACCACGGGTGATCGTCGTCGGTGACGTCGAGACCAACCAGGCCAAGCAGTGGGTTTACCGCACTTGGTGGAGAGGGCAACGTGCGTTCGGTCGAGGCCATCGCCGAGACCCGGGTGCGGGTCGGGTCGCCGATGACTCCAAGGTCGATGTCGACGCCCTGAAACGGGCCGGATTGACCGCGGCTGTCAAGGTCGGCGAAGGGGTCTGGCACCTTGTCGCTGGGTTGGAGGCTGCACGCAGTACGCAGAGGGAATGCGGCGACGAGTGGCTTCCAGCGTCAGCGGATTTTCCTGTGCCGTGAGGCCTCGGGGGTATCCCGGAGGCCTTAACTTTTCATGGAGCAATTTTTCGATCGTCTCAGGAATAGTGCGGGGTTTGGTGGTGATCTCATGGCGGACTAATGTGCAGTCGGTCATCGTTTTCCGCTCGAGTGGAGATCTGAGAAGGGAAGAGAAGAGGGCTTTTGTGGACCCTCATGGGTCCTTCTGTACAGGAAAGGCAGAACCTTGCGAAGTAGGAAACTACTTGCCGTTGCGGGTGCCCTGGCGCTCGTTCTTCCGGCGTCCGTGGCCACCGCGGACGAAACCGAGCCGAGAAAGACCCTGTCGAGTCTGATCGTCCTGGCCCCAACCAGGCCCCTTCAAAGGCGCCGCAGCCAAGGAGATCTTGGCGGTAAGGCCAAGGTCACCATCATGGTGGAGCTCAAAAGACGACCCTGTTGCCGTGGTCAAGGCAAAGAGCGGAGGCGAGCTCGGGCCCCCGATCAGGAGGAAAGCAGGTCGAGGACAAGCTGTCGGGCATCCAAGATCAGGTGGCCGAGACCATCAAGGCCAAAGGTGGCGCTGTCGAGAGCAAGATGCAATCAGCCTTCAACGGCATGCGTGTGAGCATCGACAGCAGCGAGCTGGAAGGCGCTTGAGGACCCTGCCGAGGTCAAGGCCATCCGTCCTGTTCCCGTCCATGGCCGCGACAATGCCCACGGTGTTCCGGGTGATCGGCACCCGAAGGTGTGGGAGGGCGCCGGTGGGGTATCCGGATACATGGGTGAGGGCGTCAAGGTTGCCCGTCATCGACAGTGGAATCGACTACACCCATGCCACCTTCGGCGGCGCGGGAACAGTGGAGGCATTCAACGAGCAGACCGCTGCTGCTACCCCCAACCCGGCCTGGTATGGACCCAACGCGCCACGTCAAAGGGTGGGATCGATCTGGTCGGTGACGACTACAACAGCTCAAACACCCCCGCATCCCGACGACAACCCCATTGACTGCATCAAGGGCGGGCACGGCACCCACGTCGCCGGCACGGTTGGCGGTGCCGGTGTTCTTGCTGACGGGACGACCCACAGCGGCTCCTACGATCAGAAAAACCCATGAGAACGAGTTCACAGGTGGGGCCCGGCGTCGCGCCCAAGAGTGAGCTCTACGCGGTTCGTGTCTTCGGATGCACGGGAGCCACGAATGTCACCACGGAAGCCATCGACTGGGCCGTGAAGAACAAGATGGACGTGATCAACATGTCTCTCGGTTCGCCGTACGGCACGAGCACCCACGCTGATGCGATCGCGGCTTCCAACGCCGTCGCTGCGGGTGTCGTCGTGGTGGCAGCTTCGAGTAACTACGGCTCACAGCCCTACTTGACGGCCTCTCCTGCCTCCGGAGCCGGGGTTATCTCCGTCGCCGCCAGCGACCCCGTGGAGAACTATGCGGGTGCACAGCTCACCGTTGAGGGTGGTGCCTCCGTCCAGGCGATGAACACCAATGATGCGAACTCCCGCCAGCGCCCCCGTGCATGTGCTCAAGGACGCGGATGGCAATGTTGCCCACGGCTGCCCTCGGAATCCGACTACGCTGATGTGCCAGAAGGGTCCGTCGTTGTCACCGTGCGGGGCGCCTGCGACCGCGTTGCCCGGGTCATTTACGGGCAGAAGCACAAAGCGGCTGCCGTCATTATGGTCAACTCCAGTGACGACTACTCCGGGTACGAAGGAAGAATCACCAACAGTCCGACCACCGGTGAGCAACTGAATGTGACGGTTCCCTTTCCTCAGCGTCAAGTCTTCCGACGGCGCAGCTGTGGCTGCTGCTGATGGCAAGCAGATGGCCTTCGCCGCGAGCTCGATCGCCAACGCGGACTTCACTGGTTACGCCAAATTCAGCTCCGCCGGTCCGCGCAGCAGGACTCCGCCCTGCGGCCCAGCGTGGTGGCTCCTGGTGCCGCCATCAACTCGGCCGAAGTCGGTTCCGGAAACGAAGCCAGGACTCTGTCCGGCACGTCCATGGCTACTCCGCACGCGGCAGGTGTTGCGGCTCTCACCAAGCAGGCCCATCCGTCGGAGCTCCCAGGAGATCTCGGCTGCGATCGTCTCGACAGCCGACGCATCCAAGGTGAGCGATTACGGTCCCACGCGTGGGGCGGCCTGGTGGATCCCATGGACCCACATCCACGCAGGTCTTCGCGTATGGCGACTCCACCCAGGTGGAGGGTAGAACGCTGCGTGATTCCACCTCCAGTTTCAACTATCAGGAATCCAACGGTTCCTTCGAGGGAACCAAAGCGATCACCCTCGTCATCAAGGGCAACTCGAGGTCACCTTCTCCGGAGACATCAAGGCCTCCAGCCAGAGCCTGCCTGCGCAGGTCAGTGCTGAGTAACACCAAGGTCACGGTTCCCGCTGGTGGCTACGGCCGATGTCACGGTGACCATCAGCCTCAAGGCATCCGACGTGCCGAGCAGCATCAAGACCGAGGGGCCCCAGAATTTCTACGAGGCCTCGGGCAGCGTGCAGTTTGTCTCCGGGGACAAGACGTTGAGCGTTCCTACCTGTTGGTTCCTCGGTCCACCACCAAGGTGACTGGTCAGACAAGTTCCGATGCCTCCACGATCCAGCTTTCCAGGATCAGGCCGGCGTCCACACGGCCAGGGCGACATGTTCGATTGGGGTATTACCGACCCGAAGGGCGATCTCCGAAGGGCGCGGACGTGGAGATGAGCGATGGTGTCGATATCGCCAGCGTCGGTGTTCGCAGCGGCACACTCAACGGTGAAAAGACTGTGATGTTCGCGATCAAGCAGCCACCCGTCACTCGAACGCGGCCATGAACAACTACTACGTGTCGATCGATACCAACGGCGACGGGCAGGCCGACCGCATCGTCTTCAGCAAGGATTCCGGGAAGCAACGAGAGGATTACTACAACGGTATTTCTGAGGTGTTCATCCATGACCCGGCCAACGGCACCGCCGAAGGCTCGGGGAAGCTACACTTGGCGCCCAGCGACCCAGCACCGTGATTCTCAGGCCCAGGCATCCGACCTCGGCGTGACCGGCAAATTCCAGTACTGGGTTTACGTTGAGAGCGAAGTCAACGACCTCCGAAGGATAGCTACGGACGGTCATGCGACGTACGACCTGAACAATCAGTCTTCAACGATGGAAAAGCCTTCCTGGTGCCTGCCAATGGCTCGAAGGACGTTTCTGTTCCACAAGGCAAGGCAGCAGAGGTCGAGGAACAGAAGTTGCTCGGTTGGATGGCAGTGGTTTTCGACAACGATCAGGGAACGCCTGAGGCGATCACCGGCACGCTGACCGGAGCCAAGCCGAGCGAACCTGCTCCTACGAGCTCGCCGACTCTGGGAGATCCGCGGGTTTCCTGCATGCCCAACCAGCAACCTGAGCGGACGGTTAAGCCAGGACTTCCAAGACGGGCGACCTGGGATGATGATCTGATGTGGATCTGAATCAGAATGGCGCGATGCGGGGCCATTCTGATGATTTTCTTCTCAAGATCTGAACTGGGGACTAGAAGTCTCGGGAAATCGGCGCGGGGCCTGCAAAATCAGGAATTTGTTTTCACACAGTATCGGGGAGGAAGACGAACCCAAAGCGGTAGTCGTAGGTGGTTTTCCGACCTTGACCACCACCTGCCAGCCATCTAGCAAAGCCTGGGTATAGCTGGCCCCGGGATCAGGCAGCCCAGCGCGCCGCTCATCCACGTTCTCCTGTGGGCTTGCACCAAAAGTTGCCTCGGAGCCAGCTACGCCACGTTTGTTCAGGTCGGCTCTGATGGCCTCCATGTGAGTTGCCGGTGGCTCCAGCGAGCTCTCGCTGCTGGGCGGCGGTGTGGGGGCAGGGCGGTCTGAAGTGGGGGAGTCCTGAGTGGATTCTTCTGTCTCGGATCTCCGGGATCCGCTGTGGCGTCCACGGCACAAGCGGCCAGGGACACGGCTAACACCATTCCTGCTATTCCGGCCATTGGTTTCAACATGCAACGATTTTACGTGGCTAACTGGCGGCGTCAAGGGGTTCGAGTGTCGCGGATCGGGGTAATGTCTCAGATTGACCGGTTCTTGAGGGGAGCCGCTAGGTTGGGATGACGAGGTAGACCCGTCGCAACAATCAAGGGAGATAAACGCGAATGAGCGAGAAGCGCTACATCTACGACCTCTCGCGAGGGTGACGCGACCATGCGCAACCTCCTCGGAGGGAAAGGGCGCGGGCGTCGCTGAGATGGCCCGGATCGGGGTCCCTGTCCCCGATGCCTTCACGATCACCCGACGGCCTGTGTGGAGACCACGGAACCGGGGTGGAGAGTGGCCCGACGGTTTGTAGATGAGATCAACGCGGGTCTGGCTCGGCTAGGAAGAACGAACGGGCGCAAACTCGGTGGTTCCCGAGAGTCCGCTGCTGGTCTCCGGTGCGTTCCGGCGCTGTGTTTTCTATGCCCGGAATGATGGACACCATCCTCAACCTGGTGTCTCCGACGAGTCCGTGGCGGCCATCGCCGAGGTCGGTAACGAACGTTTTCGCATGGGACTGCTACCGCCGCTTCATCCAGATGTATGGCGAAGTGGTTGAGGGTGTTCCGGCCTACGCCTACGAAGACGCACTGACCGAGCTGAAACGCAAACGCGGCGTCGAACTCGACACCGACCTGGGGTCTGCGGACCTGAAGGAGCTGGTGGCAACCTTCAAGGAGATCAGCAACGAACACTTGGGCGGCGAGTGGACCTCCGACCCTGTCGAACAGCTTCACCGGGCCGTGAATGCGGTGTTCCGTTCCTGGCAGAACCCGCGTGCCGAGGTGTACCGCCGCGCCAGCAACAACATTCCTCCGACCTCGGCACCGCCGTCAACGCTCATGCAGATGGTCTTCGGAAACCGTGGCGAAGACTCCGCCACGGGCGTGTGCTTCACCCGCAACCCCTCGACGGGGGCGAATGAACTCTACGGCGAGTTCCTCGTCAACGCCCAGGGCGAGGACGTGGTGGCGGGCATCCGCACCCCGCGGCCGCTCGCTGAGATGCGCGATGTGCTGCCCGAGGCCTACGACGAACTCATCGAGACGATGCATCGCATGGAGGCCCACTACCGAGACATGCAGGACATGGAGTTCACATGTCGAGGCAACGGCTGTCCTCCTACGCAGACCCGCAACGGCAAGCGCACCGCAGCCGCCGCGCTGAAGGTGGCCTCCGACCTGCGTGGATGAGGGCGTCATCACCAAGGAGGAGGCGCTGCTGCGCATCGAACCGGACCAGCTGGATCAGCTGTTGCACCCCGCCATCGACCCATCACACGGCGAGAAGCCCATCACCAAAGGCCTCCCCGCGTCCCCAGGCGCAGCGGTCGGTAGGTGGTCTTCGATGCCGATACCGCTGCTGAGCGCGGCGGGCGTAGCGAAGCAGTGGCTGCTGGTGCGTTATGGAAAACCACCCCGACGACATCCATGGCGTGATCGTCGCCCAGGGTGTGCTCACCGCCCACGGAGCATGACCTCTCACGCGGCCGTGGTGGCGCGTGGCATGGGCAAGCCGTGCGTTGCGGGTGCCTCCGGCATCCACATCGACGCCAAGGGCCGCACCCTCACCGTCGGCGATCGGGTCATCACAGAGGGTGAGGTCATCACCCTCGACGGTTCCACGGGGTGATGTGTTCGGGCAGGAAATCAAGCTGATCCCGCCGCGCATCAACGAGGACTTCCAGCGCGTGGTCACGTGGGCCGACGAGGTCCGCAGCTCGGGTGCGCGCGAACGCCGACAACTTCGAGGACGCATCCAAGGCCCGTGAACTGGGCGCCGAGGGCATCGGGCTGTGTCGCACCGAACACATGTTCATGGCCGCCGACCGGCCGCCGCGGTCCGCGCATGATCCTGGCGAGAGACCCACGAGGCCCGCGCGGATGCGCTCGACGAGATCCTGCCGATGCAGCAGGCCGACTTCGAGGGCATCTTCACCGCCATGAAGGGGCTTCCCGTCACCGTCGGCTCCTCGATCCGCCGCTCCACGAGTTCCCTGCCGAGATCTGGTGGAGCAGTCGCTGTTGGTGCAGCGTCTTGAGCTGACGGGTGGCGATGCAGCTGAGCTGGAGGCTGCCGCGCCACCCTCGCTCAGGTCAAGCGTCTCCACGAACTCAACCCGATGCTTGGCACTCCGCGGCTGTCGTTTGGCGATGCTCTACCAGGAGATTCCGGCCATGCAGACCCGCGCTATTGTTCGTGCTGCGTTGGCGGTGCTGGAACGCGTGGGCGAGACGGTCGGTGTGGAAATCATGATTCCTCTCGTGGCTCTGTCGAAGGAATTGGAGATCCAGCGCGAGATCGTGGAGGACGGTTGCCGAAGAGCTGAAGGCCGCCGGCAAAAGAACGAGGTGACGGTCGGCACCATGATCGAGCTGCCGCGCGCTGCCCTGGTGGCGGATCAGATCGCCGAGCACGCCGACTTCTTCAGCTTCGGCACCAACGACCTCACCCAGACCGGCATCGGTATCAGCCCGCGACGACGCCGAGAACGGCTTCCTCACCCAGTACGTCACGAGCAAAGTGATGGAACGCAACCCGTTCGAATCTATCGATGTGGACGGCGTGGGACAGCTGGTCGAGATTGGTGTCGCGAAGGGACGTTCTGTCAAACCGCATCTGAAGGCCGGTGTCTGTGGCGAGTACGGTGGTGATCCGGATTCAGTGGAATTCTTCCAGTCCGTCGGTCTGGACTACGTCTCCTGCTCCCCATACCGGGTGCCCATCGCCCGTTTCGCGGCTGCCAAGGCTGTGCTGAAACAGCGCGAGGACTGACCTCCTCGGAAGGTGTGTCCCGGTTCCAGAGGGCCGGGACACACGCTTTTCACGAGTTTTGGATGCTGGGAAGTGTCCTGAGCCCTCGTCTACGCAGCCCGGTTCCATCGGTGTGAGTGCCCCTGCCTGGAGGAATCTCATCCTTCAACGGGGACACGGCGGGCGCTGAGCGTCATGCCGGTTACAGGGTCCAGCCTCTAGGGAGTGGCTGCGCTCCCAGAACAGTTCCTCGTAGCGGGTGGCGTCTGCGAAGGTGTCGAGCATGACCGTTCTCGTCGCATCGTCGGCGGCCTCAGCCGCCTCGTCGAGCAGTTCGATGGCGGTGGGCCGTGGTTTCCTGGAAGGCCGGGTCTGCGTAGGCCGCTACCCAGGTTCCGTAGGGATGGTTCTCTACCGCCTGGGCCCGTTCGGTCAGGTCCAGGCCCACCTGTCCGTAGACCCAGTAGCAGGGCGGCACGCCGCCACCCCCACTGGGTAGGGATCGTAGGCGACTGCGGTCTGGATGAAGTTCACATAGCCGCGGGTGGTGCTGTCGCGTGTGGGGTGGAACGTAGCAGCGGGTCGTTCAGCAGGGCATCGTGCATCAGATTCTCAGCTGCGACGGCTCTCCGGCGCTCTGCGCCCAGAGGACCGGGCCCTGGCGTCGCCCGGGCGGCAAGCAACGCCAGGGCCCGGGAATAGCCTCGCAGGTAGAAGTCATCCTGGACGATGTACTCGACAAAGCGACGCGGCTCCAGGGTGCCGTCGGCCAGCTGAGTCAGCAACGGCAGCCGATCGATACGTCCGCGGATCCCTGCAATGTGTTCCCGAAGGCCAGGGCGCTGAACTCCCGTGTGCGCAGGGTCATGCCTGCACTCCTTCCAGGCTGATCCGGTGGTTCACCGGGCCGTGCCCGGTCCTGGGGAGCAGCTGAGGTGCCACTCTGACCCCGCAAGGATGGCGCGGTGCAGGAAATCACGAGCTTCCGCCACCACGTGTTCCGGGACGGTGCCGCCTGGCGCAATTCTGGAGCGTGCCGAGGTGGCGGCGATGGCGGAACTGAGGTGCATCCGGTGCCATGGGTATTGCGGGTGTTCAACGAGCGCCGGTGAACCGCGGGTTCCGTTCGGTGTGACCAGGGAGATCGGTCGGCTCCTCACCGGTCAGGTGGCCGCCTTTTGCCAGGACTGCGTGGGCACCCGCCGTGACGATGGTCTCCGCCTGCGCCTGGAGCTCGGAGCTGTCACCGCGGTGAGGAACCGGCCAGAACCGCGGTCTCTGGGACGTTTGGGGTGATCAGGTCGGCCAGTGGCACCAGTCGGCTGCGAACCACCTCGACTGCTTCGTCTGCCAGGGTCTGTCTCCCGAGGTCGCTACCATCACGGGGTCGAGCGACCAGGAATCTGAAGTCCGTCCGGCGCGTGGCGATCCAGGTCCGCCACCGCTTCTGCGATCCCTCGCGTTCGTGAAGCATCCCAAGTTTGGTGGCGTGCACCTCCGATGTCGTCGAGGACCGCTTCCACCTGTGCGACGACGATTCCGGATCCACGGGGCATGCGGCCTCGCACTCCTTGGGTGTTTTGAACCGTCAGGCCCGCCAGTGCGGCCATGCCGTGCACCCCAAGAGCGGCGAAGGTCTTCAGGTCGGCCTGGATTCCGGCGCCAACGCTCGGGTCGGAGCCCGCCATGGAAAGTGCGGTTCGGTGTCGTGGTGTCTCCCAGAGTTCTTTCAAGTGTGATGCGGCTTCGCGGGGGCGGGTGGCTGCTGCGATCGCGGACACCACGCAGATGCCGTCCACCCCGGTCGCGATGACCTCGGCGGCGTTGGTGGCGTTGATCCCGCCGATGGCCACTGCGGGTAGGCCCGAAGGTCGGGCGGCGAGCAGTTCCCGGACCCCGTCCAGGCCCAGTGCCGGGGCGGTGTCGGTCTTGGTGCTGGTGTTCCACACCGAGGGATGAGCCGATCACATCAGCACCCGATTGCCGCGATGGCATCCAGCTCGGTCCGGGAACCGACGGAGACCCCCAGCAACTGACCTGGCCTGAGAGCCTCGCGGACCACCGCGGGGTCGCCGTCGGACTGCCCGATGTGCAGGTGCGTGCCCAGCTCCACCGCGATTCCCAGACGGTCGTTGACGAACAGCTCCGCTCCGGCTGCGTCCTTGGCCACGGCGGACTCAATTGCCTGCCGGCAGGCGAGGCACGCCTTTCCGGAAGGGTGTCGTCGTCGGCGTTCTTGTCGCGGAACTGGACCACCGTGGCCCCTCCAGAACGGCCCGTTCACGGTGTGGGACACGCGGTCGCGACCTCCGGAGAGGGTCGGGGTCGGTGACGTAGTAGAGCCGCCAGTCGATCTGCATCAGGCCTCCTCGACGATGACCAGGAGGTGACCTCGTCGGGTGGCAGCGCGTACAGGGGCGTCGCGCCAGGCGATCTCGAAACTAGCTGGGGCCCTTCGCGTCGCGACCCGCCACGATGCCGCGGCAGCGAACAGGGCGTGGGCGGCGACGACGCGTCGTCGTGGGCAGGGGCGTTCCCGGGTGGCGCCAGCGTCGCCGCGACCAGCGCGCGCGAGCGAGCAGCCCGTGCCGATCACCAGCGGCATCAGCGAGTCACCGCCGTGGACGCGTGTGGTCCGAGACGCGCTGATCACCACGTCGACCTCTCCGGAGATTGCCACGACGGTGTTGTGCTTCGTCGGCCAGATCTCGTGCCGCCTCCACCGCGGCCTCGACCGGGTCGGTGGAGTCCACCCCGCCCTCCGGCGCCAGCGCCCGCCAGGCCCTAGGATCTCGGATGCATTGCCCCGGATCGCGGCAGGCGACAGAGCCAGCAGCTCGGGCCAGGGCGGTGCGCGCCGGCAGTCACCGACCGCGACCGGATCAGCACCCAGGGAGTGCCAGCTTCGTGGGCGGCGCTCGCAGCAGCGCTGCGCCGCGTGCTGCTCGAGGAGCCGTTGCCGACGTTGATCAGCACTGCCGAGGCGATCCTGGCGAAGATCTCAGCCTCTTCGGGAAGGTCGATCATTGCGGGTGCGGCTCCGGCGGCCAGCAGGACGTTGGCTGTGATCTGCGGCACCACGGTGTTGAGTCAGATCAATGAACCAGAGGGGTCGTGGCGCGGAGGTGGGTAAGGACGGACGCGACGGTTCATGGCGCTCCCTTCGTCAGTGCGAACTGCATCAGGTTCACGAGTTTGATCTCAGCCCCTTGCGGTGGGGCACCCCAGCGCCTGGAAGATTAGCAGGAGTTGTGGGACTTCCCGGCACGACCATTTTCAATGCAGGTGTTCACAAAACAGGGGGCGGTAATTAAGGTTTTCTAAAAACCCTGGACGGCGCGCTGATATTCTGGAGGCGCCGGGCGGGTCGCACTCTCGATTATGAAAGGCAGAACTGTGCGACGTAACAAATTAGTGGCCACAGTGGGGGTGCTGGCAGCTCCTCGCCCCTCGTGCGCAACCACGTCGGCTGACGAGACGACGGATCCGCACAATACTGTCTGACCTGATCCAACCGGCTCCCACAGCGAAGGTTCCCGCCGACGCGGCGAAAGAAGATCCTCCCAGAGAGGGGCCGGTCACGGTCATGGTGGAACTTACCGAGGATCCCGTCGCTGTCGTCAAAGGCGAACAAGGGCGGATCCTTGAGTGGAGGAGGAAGAAAAGCAGATACAAGAGAAACTCTCTAATTCCCAGGACAAGGTGGCCGTGCAGGTAACCTCCTTGGGAGGCGAGGTTGAGAGCCGCCTGCAGTCCGCCTACAACGGCTTGCGGTGACGATAGACAGCAGGCAGGTGGCCGATGTGGAGAGCATCGATGGGGTCAAGGTGTAGAGCCATTCCCGTGCATGCACGCAGCACTCACAGGTGTTCCTTATATCGGTTCCCGAAGGTCTGGCGGGGAGCTGGTGGAGACCGGCCTACACGGGCAAAGGCGTCAGGATTGCCATTATCGACAGCGGGATTGACTACACACGCACACCTTCGGAGGCACCTCGGACGCGTTCATTGCGGCTAGGGGCCACGGATCCGACTTCCTATTACAGTTCACGTGTCAAAGGTGGGTGACATCGCCGGCGACCTCTACACCGGGCAGAACACACAGCGGACAACAACCCCATCGACTCGTAGAAGTTCGGGCACGGAACCCATGTGGCCACTGCCGCCGCGGGTGTGACCGCTGATGGTGACACCTACAAGGGCCCTCTATGACTCACCACCTACAACAACGAGTTTCGGGTCGGCCCCGGTGTGCTCCCGAGGCCGATTTGTACGCGTTGGAAGGTCTTCAGGTGCGAGGGAAGGACCAATCGCAGCTGATGCCGTCGACTGGGCCGTCAAGAACCACTGGACGTCATCAACCTGTCGTTGGACACACCTTTCGGCAAGGTCACTGCAGTCCGATGCTGTCGCCGTCTCCAGATGCGGTGGCCGCAGGGACCGTAGTGGTCGCGGCCTCTGGCTGCCGGTTCCAGCCATATCTGACCGGGTCGCCGGGAACCGGTGCTGGGGCAGTCTCTGTTGCTGCCAGCGACGCCTGGAGAACCATCCGGGTGCGCAGTTCACCGTTGATGACAGGACCATCGGGCATCGATGTCAACGCCGCCGAAATTCCCCAGAGCGCGAGACTCATGTCCCGTCAGAACCGGCGATGAGCTCTCGACAGGCTGCGACCTCAACGAGTACGCCGGCGTTCCACAGGGGATCGATCGTGGTCACCAGAAGTGGTAGACTGTGTTGACATGCTAAAGCCTTGTACGCCCGGCACTGGGGGCTGGCGGAGCCATCATGATCGATAAAGCGATGACTACGCCCTACATCGGCGCGCTCCCCGCCAATCTTTTGGACGAGGAGCTGAAGAGTGACATCAGGCCTACTCCTCAGATGAGGTCCTCCGACGGCGAGGCCATGCATTGCTGCGGACGGCGAGCAGATCACGCTGAGCGCTAATAACATCCCCAACGAGAACTACGGCGGGCTTACCGAGTTCAGCTCCGCGGGCCGCGCAGCGAGACTCGACCGTGCGCCCGAACGTGACCGCTCCTGGCGTTTCTATTCTGTCTGCGGCAGTCGGGACCCGGCAACCAGGGCATTGTTGACTCGGGTACCTCCATGGCAACCCCGCACGTCACCGGCGTCGCGGCTCGCGGTCCAGGCCATCCGGAGTGGAGTGCCCAGGAGATCGCGGCCTCGCTGGTCAACACCGCCGACCCGAGAAGGTCGGCGGCTATGATCCCGCCCTGGCTGAGGCCTGGTTGATCCTGCTGAGCTGTCGGCGCCTCCCTCGTCGCCTACGGCGACTCCTCGGACGTGAACGGTACCGTGGTGCGGGAGCCAGGACTCAGCTTTGGGTACGCAGAATCAGCCACCACCTTCGAGGTAACCCGTAAGGTCACCCCTTGTCAACAAGTGCGCCGAGACGCGCAGATCACTGCCGGCTCACGCAGGCCGAGAAATCGAAGAAGGCCAGCATTTCCTTCAGCCAGGAACAGACCACGGTTCCTGCGGGAGGCAGCGTGGATGTTGACGTCACGATCACCATGTCGGCCTCCGACGTGCCCAGCAGCGTCAACAGCCCGAACTCGCCGTGGTTCTATAGAGGGCCTCCGGGAACCTGACGTTCTACCGTTTCCAACAGCAAGACCCTGACCATGCCATAGCCTGCTGGTTCCCCGTTCCTTGTCCAACGTGAAGGCTGCCAACACGGTCACTTCCAAGGGCACAGACGTCACTTTCAGTAACGAGGGCGGTGCGCTCGATGCCTACGCCGCGCTCTACACGTGGGGACTGAGCGATCCGGCCGACATCCCGGATGCGATCGACGGCGGTCAGGATCTGGCGAGTGTCGGGGTGGCGAGTTACGGCGACGACTCTCTCAGGACCGTGAACTTTGCGCTGAACCCAGCTCCCGGTTCTCCAGCCCAGCTCAGCTCGAATACAACGTCGATATCGACAACGACAATGACGGCAAAGCCGACTACCGAATCGTTAGCATGGATTCCGGTCGTGTCCGGGAACAGCGGATCAACGGGCTCGCCGAGGTGTTCGTGGTGGATCTCTCCGACGGGAATATCTATCCCACTGGTTCGATTACCCTTTCCCCGACGGATTCAGCACCATGGTGCTGACAGGTCGTCGCCAGTCAGGTCGGTATCACAGGCAGGTTCAGCTACACCGCCAATGCCGTCGATTCCGGGAACGCGACGGCTGTGGACACTCATCGAGCAGTGGGCGCAGTATGACCCGACAAACAATACGTAACTGA
>BNJT01002875.1_pt1 | contig 14600 bp, 18 predicted proteins | sample 8540491 | NCBI WGS metagenome assembly BNJT01 (sample SAMD00202455, study PRJDB9452) | human saliva metagenome | host: Homo sapiens
GCTCTAGCCCAAGGAATTGCCACAGTTGATGTCTTACAGAGTCTAGCAGTTGTGGCTGAAACCCAGCATTTGATTCGGCCAGAGTTCGGAGATGATTCGCGAATTGATATCCAGAAAGGGCGCCATGCTGTCGTTGAAAAGGTTATGGGGGCGCAGACCTATATTCCAAATACGATTCAGATGGCAGAAGATACTAGCATTCAACTGATTACAGGGCCAAACATGAGCGGGAAGTCTACCTACATGCGCCAGCTGGCTATGACCGCGGTTATGGCCCAGATGGGCTCTTATGTGCCAGCAGAAAGTGCCCATTTACCTATTTTTGATGCGATTTTTACCCGTATCGGAGCGGCAGATGACTTGGTTTCAGGTCAGTCAACCTTCATGGTAGAGATGATGGAGGCTAACAATGCCATTTCGCATGCGACCAAGAACTCTCTCATTCTCTTTGATGAATTGGGACGAGGAACTGCAACTTATGACGGGATGGCTCTTGCTCAGTCCATCATTGAATACATCCATGAGCATATCGGAGCCAAGACCCTTTTTGCGACTCACTACCATGAGTTGACTAGTTTGGAGTCCAGCTTGGAACACTTGGTCAATGTCCACGTGGCAACCTTGGAGCAGGATGGGCAGGTTACCTTCCTTCATAAAATCGAACCAGGGCCAGCTGACAAATCCTACGGTATCCATGTTGCCAAGATTGCTGACTTGCCAGCAGACCTTTTAGCAAGGGCGGATAAGATTTTGACTCAGTTAGAGAATCAAGGAACAGAAAGTCCTGCTCCCATGAGACAAACAAGTGCTGTCACTGAACAGATTTCACTCTTTGATACGGCAGAAGAGCACCCTATCCTAGCAGAATTAGCTAAACTGGATGTTTACAATATGACACCTATGCAGGCCATGAATGTCTTAGTAGAGTTCAAACAGAAACTATAAAAATAATCCCACTCACAAATGCATGAGTGGGATTATTGCTCTTACTTTTATGCTCCAAGAGTTGATTGATATGGTCTACTTTTTTTGATGCTCTTTTATAGGAAATAGTCCAAATGATGAGGTAGACAATCGCAAACTCAATAATGAGTTGGAGATAGAAAATCCAGTGGAAGGGGAACCAACCTGCTAGGGTTGCTAATGGGATAAAGCCTACTAGCATAAGGAAGAAATGGGTCAGAGTTGCACGGAGCAAGCTCCAGTCACGGCTGAATAATCGCTTGCCAAAGTTGAAGAGAATACCGATGACTGCCCAGATCAGTGTGCAGTAGAGCAAGACCAGGGCACCGTGAATCTGATGTTGGGTCATCACTTGGCCGATGAGAGAGTCGGAACTTAGTGGAGCGTAGGTATTTGGTGCATAAATGAGTGAAAAGATGATAGAGAGGATGAGGCCGATGAGGACACCAGTAGCTGCGTCGTGGAAGATTTGTTTTTTCATAGTTCTAATTTCTCCTTGATGGTTTTTAGATAACGGCGTGAAGAGTAGGTGAAGCTTTCGTTTTTTAGAAAGATTTCTACCAGACCGTTGGGGGTAAGCTTGAGATGAGAGATAGAGTCGATATTGATGATTTCAGATTGGGAAATTTGGATAAAAGTTGTTGGCAGAATTTCAAGGACCTGATAGAGTCGCAAATCAATGGTGTAGGTCTGACTCGCTGTTTCTGCTAGAACCTTCCGATTCTCGATATAGAAGCGTTGAATCTTGCCAATCTCAACGAGATAGACCTGATTATCGATTTTCCCTTTGATTTTTTCTGTTAGATCCAGATTTTCTGCGAACTCGATGACTTTCTGGATTTTATCGGTTTCTTGAGGTGCTTGAACAATCAGCTTTTCCTCTTCGTAAGTCTCACTAATCTGTAGTTCTACTTTCATAAATTTCTCTCCTTGTTTTTCATACAAAATTGTGATCACTTCTTGTACATCTTTATTAATACTTTTCAAAAATCAAATTCAAACCACGTCAGCGTCGTCTTGCCGTACTAAAGTACTGTCTGCGCCTAGCTTTCTAGTTTGCTCTTTGATTTTTATTGAGTATACCACTATTTTATGCCCCCTTGCAAGGGACTTTGTCTATGTGGAGGGATTTGGTTCCTATGTGGCGCTTGCTTTTCTGTCCTTTCTGAAATATGGTATAATAGCACTAATCAATTTCTAGGAAAATAGATATAGAAAGGGGCTAAAAGAACTAGGGGAACAGTTGGAATTGAAAGTGATAGGTATGAAAAGTGGCGTTGAAGTTGGATGAGTTTATAAAGCGTTTGAATGAAGAAGTGGAAAGTAAATAAGTTGACGATGAATTACAAAAATAGATTTTATTTACAATTTGTATCTTTCGAATCATTGATTTGAATTTTAGATTTAATCATGTTACAATTAAAACTGAAATCAAATAGAAGAGGAAGATGCAAACGTGGGCACACTATTAGCAACAAGATTAAAAAATAGACGAAAAGAATTAAAAATGTCTCAGCGAGAACTAGCTGAAGGTATCTGTAAACAGGGGCAAATCAGTCGATTAGAGAGCGGAGAGTTTACCCCTGGAGCGGATTTTCTGCATGCCCTTGCTAAGAAGTTAAAAGTCAGTATGGATTATTTTTTTGATGAGCAGGTTGTAGAGAAAGTTGAGGAGTTATCAGAATTTAAGAAATTAGCACAGACATTTATTACAAATCGCAATTATGAGTCTTTGAAATATATATATGAATTGGAGAATGTAAAAGCTCACCGCCTATCTTTAGCAGATAAAATCTACATGGAATGGATAAAATCTCTGATAGATTTTTATTTTTACGGACAGAAAGAAGATGCGATTGTACGATTAGAGGGGGTATTATCACAGTTAAGTGTATCTGATTTGAACTATCTCCAAGTTTCAAACACCCTATTCAATTTTTATTATGATATTGGAGATTTAGGTCGTTTCAATAAAATTCGTGAAAAACTAGAGTATCAAGTAAATCAACTCAATTTGAGTGCAATCGAAGAGTTAGAACTATCTATTAAGTTTAACTACAACGTTTGTCGTTATCTATGGTTACAGAAAAATATTGAAGAAGCTATTACTAAAATTACAGCTACTATAAAACAATGTAAGGCTTACAAAACGAATTATCTTTTGGCTGATTTGTACTTATTGATGGGAAACGTAAGTGAAAATTTCTCTTCTAAAAGTTCAGTGAAAGAATATTTTGAAACAGCTCATTTCCTTTACAAATTAGAGGAAAACATGTCAATGGCTTTGAAAGTTGAGCATTACATTGCAGATATAACAGAATAATAACTACGGTGTTCAAGTGAGCATCGTTTTTTTAAACTCAATTTAGATATAAAAAAAGTATCAAATAAAAAAAAATAAAAAAATGTTATAAAAACACTTGACGAGCTAATTTTGAAGTGATAAAATAAATGAAAGAAAAAAAGGAGAGGCATATGAGAAGTTTGTTTAAGAAAATAGTTGCTGTATTAGCTATTGGCTTAATTCTGTTGGGATTTACGAGAACACCTCAAGTTCATAAGATGGCTAGAGGGATTGATCCAGGCCCTGCAAAATTTTTAAAAGCATCTACTGAGATTGTTTTTAAAAATTGGTCATAATTGACAATATTTAATATTAACAAGAAGTGGGAGTGGTATTCTGCACACTTGAATGTATGTTAGAATTGTTGGTAGTTAAATAGGAATGATAGAGGGTTTGAAATCCGTTAAAAACTATATAAGGAGGAAAATATGTCAAAACGATTGTGTCTGTATATTCTCTGGGAGATGATAACTACGTTCTTCTAAATATGGTATTAGTAGTAGTTCAACACAATATTCAGGCGGTGAGACTACTAGGGTATCTTTGTTTTAGTCTTTGTAAATCTCGTGTGCTTCACAATGTGCTTCGAATTGTGGTAGCCAATGTAAGCTTCGCAATGTACTTCACAGTGTGCTTCAAGCTGTATGGGTTTTTGTTCGTGGAGCAGATGACCCATGCAAATTTGTATGAAAATATCGAGTTAATAAAACTCTAAAATAATATAGGTCAGGTATCCCTCTATCATCAAGGTATCAATTGATACCTTATTTTAATAGATAAGAAAAATTTGATAGTGTATGAAAACAAATGATATTATTTCTGAAATAGCAAAAATAAAAATATTTATTTCACAAGTTATATTTAATGTAGTAGTAGCCCTAATCAGTATTTTAACACCGTTATTAGAGGCAGCTTTAATAAATAGTTTAGTCTACGGAACAATTGATGAGATATTTTCTATTTTTGGGTAGCCTAGCAATTATATTCTTTTTACTAAAAGTACTGATATCATATTTTATAGCCAAAATCGAATATATAAAAATAACAGATATAAAGTATAGTCTTTATAAATATATTTTAAATAAAATATATTTAAAGGATATGAAAGTCGATTGGTAAGTTTGATGGCATTACTTAAACAGCAGACTAAATACTGATATTGATACAATAGTTAATTTTTATTTTTCTAAAAATCCCATCTGTTATTCAATCAGTGTGACACTCTTTTTCAATATCCATTGTTTTATACACTATAGAGTATTTATTTTTTATATTTTTAGTTGTAATTTACATGTTGCTCTATGTGTAGGAGATCTCTTCACTCAATGTTTCTATTAATTAGGAGGAGAATAGCATTTTCTATTCTCAAAAAGATTAATCTATTTCAAAAGACTGAGACAACATAATAATTCAAAGTATGGAAAAATAGAGATTGAGAGGTTGGATACTAAATTTAATTCAATGTTACATGCTGTACGCTCTAATTTTTCTCTAAGGTATATTATTTCAATGTTGCAAATATTTTATAACATTTATTTTTCAAGTTATATGGTTTTGGAGGTATAGAGGTGGTGAATAAGAAAAATGTCATTAGGGATGTTCACTGCTACTGTTCAGTATTTTAATACATTTGTGACATGTTTAGATGATGATATTGCCGTTCAGTTAGAAGAATGCAAAGGCGCACTTGAAAAGAATAAATGAAATTTTAGAAATGACTGATGCTAAATATGGAGATGATACGATTCTAAATATCGAACGAATAGAGTTTTATAGATGTCAATTTGAAATCTATAAACAAAAATCTATGTATGTATAATCATAGCATAACTAAAAACTTTCGTAAAAAGGCAAGTTATTTATTTTAAAAGGTAAAAATGGAGTAGGAAAAACAAGCAATCAGAACTTTAGTGGGAGCTTCAAAAATTATTATTCGGGAACAATAAAAATTAACAATATCTTGTTAGAAAATTAATTTAAAAAGTTTGAGAGAATGCTGTATTTTCATTTATGTCACAAAAACAGTATATCTCAAGATTTAACTGTTGTTGAATTTTTATCCACTTATGAAAAGCTTCGAGAATTATATAATGCAATCCAATTCTGTAGCAAATCAGATATGGAATGATTCTTTTGAAATGACGATGTTTTAAATCGAAAAATAGATTCCTTTTCAGACGGTGAATTTCAATCACTTAATCTTATTCTTACATTAAGCAAACCAAATTCGGACGTTATAATTTTAGATGAGCCTTTCTCAAATATGGCTACAAATATGTATTTAAAAGTGCTTTGATATTCTAAATGAAATATCTAAAAATAAGATTGTTATAATAGTTTCCACATGATTTTTTATTCCCGAATATGAAAAAGAAATTATTTATATCGACTAGATGTTAAAGGAGTAAAAATGCAATACAATATTTATCAATTTGTAATCTTTCGATTTTAAAAATATCTTGTAGGTCCAAAATTGTAAAAGGCATTACAATTATTAAGGATAAAAATAATTAGCTTTTTAAGCAGCTAGATAAAGATAATAGGATTATGTATATCTCAATCATTCTTAGAAGAGTGGAAGTGACACAGCTTCTATTGTAGAATATCTAATGGATTCAAGTTTAATATATAAAGAAAATAAATAAAGAGCGTTTTAAAAAGATTAGGATTCTATCGAATAACGAAGATTTTTATTTTGAGTGCCGAATACAATAATAGAAATTCTTCTTCATATATTGTTGAAAAATAGAATAATAGGTTCTTCAAGTAATTTCTTAGAGTACCCTGAAAAATATTTCTGGGTAGATGAATCATTATTTATTATTTCTTTGATTCCTTTGACTATAGTGATTTTTGAAAATTGTCATATAATGTCTGAGAAAGATGTAATCGTGTGCATTTGTTTTCTCGTATAATAATCTCTTTATACTTGACGAATATATATATACATGGTATAATCCATGCCCAAAATGCTTCTTTGCGCATTTAGAAGCTAGTTTGAGATCTTATAGCACGGGGCGACAGGAACCGTCACTTTCCAAACGGTGATTGATTTGTTATATAATAATAAGGTAAAATATTCCCATCCTCCCTTGACAAGTGTTTTGACATTAGAAATTTTGTCAGAATTATTCAAAAATAGAAAAACAGATCTAAATGAATTATCATCAAGGATAGTACAAGTAAATGAGGAGACGGGAATAAGCTATGATAGTGCAATTCACTGGGAACTTTGTGATTGTTTTGAATAAATTTTTAATTTGGTGAGGTTAGATGGTAGATTTGGTAAATGATTTCATTTTTCAGTTTCAGGCATGTTTTGTGGATAATCAATTCGTTTCAATAAAAGAAAGGAAGTATTGAAGTTAATTGATGAGAAGAAAACGGTAGATAATATAAACTACGGCTATAGTTCTGAAGAACAATTTGAAGTAATATCTCCTACTTGTTTTAATAGAGATTGATTTTGTTTTTGATGAATTGATGGACAGAGAAGTTTATAGTATCTGTATTGAACACTCGATTACTGAAGTAAGAAATTCAGAGTTGATTAGTTATCATATTTCTCATAATCGTATACATAAGATAGGTTCCGTTTTCTTTTCTTCAGATAAAATTAAGGGAATATTTGAAGACCACAGGGTATATCTCACATTTCGTTTGTAGATTTAAATTTACTCAGTGCACTTGGAAGAAATGCTATGTTTGAAAGTTTAAAGAAGCGGGGTGAGATTAGAGCAATCTTGAAGCAAAATCTGATTGTATCTGAATTGAGCATAAATTATAATGTACTTGCGCACTATGCTAAATTGAATATAAAATCGAATCGTAGTATTAGATGCTGTGAGTAAATTTATGATTTTTAGGAACTTTTCAGATTATTTAAATACTTCTAATCAATCTGGGGATTCTGACTGTCAATGTAGGATCAGTTTCGTTATACAAAATGAATAGCATAGAGTTTCCCAGTGTGTCTTCTTCTTGTAGTATAATGAAAAAGAGGCATTCTTAAAATTATATAGTGAATATCTAGAACGTAGTGCTTTTGGCTAGCAATTATCAAAACACAGAAAATATAAAATGTTTTGACTTACTTAGTGGAAAAATTAATATTTTTGAGAGAGGCCATCTAAGTTATGGCAAAAACTTTCATTACAGGATATTGCGACACGACTGGAACTTCTTCTAATCCATTTTAGTTCAAAGTAATTCAGTAAAAAGCCATTGCCGAATTGATAGAAAATGAATTAATCTTTTTCTGGTATCTAAATTTAGGAGAGAAGATTGATATAAATGATTCTAAAGTAAAAAGTTTAATTGGGGAAAAATCTTTTAGCTAATTATGAAATTTTCTTTATTTAAAATCGGATACTATCATCTTGGTTTACAGTTATTGGGATACTTTTTAAAGATGGTCAGGTTGTTTCAACTGGGATTTGTTGTAATGAAAATTATAAATGTGCACTAGAAGGAGCTATTCAGGAAATGAAAATACTCGAGTATAAATTCTTATAAGTTATACAATACATCTTCATTGACGCCAGAAGAGCAAAATATAATTTATAAGAAAATATGCCATTTTGAAAATAAAAATAATCTCTTCTAAACTAGTATCAAGTGATTTAAATTTATCAATAAATGAAATGATTTCTGATTTAAATATAGCTATATTATCTAGAAATAAATTCACAGCAGTAGTTAGCGTTTACTCTAGCTCGCTTGATTAAGTGCTTACCAATTAAAGAAAATTTGATGAAGTGTGTAGAAGTGGATATTGTTAAAAATCGGAATTAATAGTATAATAAACACCCCAGACTGTATTGTTTTATAGGGGTTAAGGAGAAAAATTATGGTAGTAGAAACAATTACGGTTATACCTATAATTTAGATGTTCCTAAGTTTCTGGAAGGTTATAGGTGTAATAATTGGGTTTCGTTAAACCATGATTCGATTAGTAGTAATGGATCATCCACAGATATGAGCTTTTTGTAAATCAATTCAAGCTTCCATTGGCGAGGCATTTGAAAGACAAGCTCTAATTAATTTTATCAATAGGCCACAATATATGGTTAATTTTTAAATTTGACCACAGATGAATTGGGCTGTGAAGAGATAAACTCAAAAATATAATCTATGGACACTTGTGGACTTGCTACACATGTTTCGTCTGAATTATCTATTGAGAATTCGTTGAAAGAGTTTATAGAACGTCAATCTTTTATTATTAGCTATCTCTCAAAAACAGTTAAATATCAAATAGATAAGTATCTATCAAAAATAATTCTTTGATCTTACTCATTTAAAATTTTATGAAATTTCTATTATTGACTGCTATAGAGTAATTTTCAGGGATAGGATCTACTGGATCTAATTCCATTGATATGGTATTGGAGCAGGATATTCAATGAAGAAGCTTTTAAAAAGTCTATTTAGAGAACTATATCCATTAAACAAATTACATGGTTCAGTTTCTCACGGGAATATAGGCAAAGTTGACTATATTCATGTTTTTGATCGGTTGCCAGTTAAGGATATTATTGAGGCATATTCTTATCTAGAGGAAGGTAGCTTAGTATCTGTTTCGGACATATTTGATATACAGGGATGTTTTACAAGAAGCAAAAGTAATAAATGAATTGTATCAAAAATATGATATGGAATTAAAAATTATGTACCCCATTTTCTTTTCAAAATGTATTTTACAGAAATTATTGTTCGAAGATTACAAAAATTTATTCAGAAAGAAATTGGTTCCTCTCTCTCGAATTTCGGACTATTCTGAGGAAATCTATAGTAACGTAGAGAATAAAACAGGAATGAAAATTAAATAGGGATATAAATTTCATTCCATTTCCATAGAGAGGATAAGTTTATGGATGAAAAAAATTTATTTAAGTCCAGCAGTAAAAATAGTTTCATTAGATAAAAAGAATCTTTATTTGAAAATATATAGCAAATTATATCATCTAACTGGTGATAAAATAGAAAAATATTTACTAAGTAATATAGAATATTTCTTTTTCCTCAAAAACAATTTATGAATTTACTCAATTATTTTTCCAAAAAGTATGGAGAGCAGTTCGATATATATGAATTTAATGAAGTTATCGAGTTACTTTTAGAAAAAGAAATATTCATAATAGATAATTCTTACCTTGTAGATTTTCCAAAAGATAATAGAATTTGTTTGATATGTATTAACTATTCTTCTAAAAATGATTTCAAGTATGATTAAAAGAATTTGGAAAGTAATTCTAAAAACGATTTTTGACAAAATTATTTCGAGTTATCATGAAATTCCGGATAATATTTCATCAGCAGATATTATTTTTGGTGATTATGGAGAGGTGGGATAATACTGTATTCGCAGATAAGCTGGAAGAGATAAAAATCATATGAATCAACATAGTGTTTTTACTTCCTGTGGTATTGAATTCCAAGTATTTTTTCTATTGGACCACAAGTATTTGGTGAAGAAGATTTGAGTAAATTGAAACTATATTTAAATCAAGAAGAAAGTCGAAGTACTTATTGCTATAGTAGCAAAGATGATACTTATTATAGAATTCAGTCGCTTTTTATAATAAATGAAATTTATTTCATAGTAACAAAACAAAAATTATAATAGTTATTCTTACTCAAGGATGCTAACTTATAATCTAAATTCTAAAGAATTTAAAAATTAGATATGGGGAATTATAAAATGTCTTACAGTGAAAGATGTATTAACGCAGAGGATGGTCAAGTGATTTTTGAAAATTTCACAATATGACTTCCTTAGATCGTGCTAACTATCACATTTTTGAAGAAAATATTGCTAATGCTGATAATAAAGCGTTTATGGATAATATTTACAGCAATTCATCTTTTCAAACTCATCAATTAGATTATCTCAATAACGAACTTAAAGAAGACACTGATACTTTTTATACAGCGTTACTAAATAGGCGAGGTTGTCGGGAATTCACTTGGGACAATTTCATTCAAGGACTTTTCTAATGTGTTATTTTATGGATATGGACCTTCTATTTGTGGAGTCTATCAGTTCCATCTGCTGGCGGAACTTATCCAATATCTTTAATTATTGTTGTAAATGATGTAGAATCGTTGGAGAAGGGGATTTATGAGTATCTGCCAAATGAACAATACGTTAATTCCGATATTGCTTTCAGATTATTTAAATCCAAGTTTAATTACATTAAATGAACATTTTTAATTCTTGTGCATTCTCTATCCATTTTGATTGGAATCCAAGTCTGATTTGTTATAAATATCAGGATAGGGGGTATCGTTTTATGAATCTTGAAGCTGGACATATAGCTCAAGATTTAACTTTAGTAGCAATAGAAATAGTATTAATTCTGTTTGTTCAGGAGGATTTTTAGATGGAGAATTCATACATTTTTGAACGATATATCTAATAGTCATTTCGCACATTTTTGTTAGTCTATATGAGATATTTTTGGTTTATAACATTTTAAAAATTAAAATAAAAATTAAAAATGTAATATAAATCATAATCACCTGTCAAATGGTGGTTTGCACCCAGGGCTATAAGCCCAAATTATCAGTCAGCGCCTAAAGACGCATAAGTATTACTTACCACTATCCCTAAAGGGATCATCATATTCTTTACACTTAAATTATTTAGTGCTATATCATGCTTTACTCTGTTCTCAAATTTTCATACTCGTAAAAGAAATCATCCACTGGATAATTTCTTTAATCTTGAATACATTTCTTATTATAGCTCATTGAGTCCCACCGTACTTACATAATAACCTTCCGCCTAAAAATGCCGATTCCAAAACTTATATTTGAGGTTAGCGTGTTTTGTCAAACATCATGAGTGCACTTTTTACCCTTTAAATAACCCATAAAACTAGAAACACTTTATCCTTGGTGGAATACTTGCTAGCATATGTACATGATCTAGCATCAAGTGTCCTTCGATAATTTCTACTCCTTTATAGCTACACAGCGATGAAATATTTCACCCTAAACTACTCCGATATTGATTATAGATGACTTTTCGTCTATACTTAGGGATAAACACAATGTGATAGAACAGTGCCACTTTGTGTGTGATAAACTATGAGACTTTTTGTGCCTTGGTTTTCTCCTTTTCGCTTTATAATTGGCTTGAACACCTTTATTGTATCGCGTTTGGAGTTTTTGGTATAACCTTCGATGCGCACCCGCATAGCGGGTGGTTTATTTGTCTCGTACCTCACGGAGCGAGACGGACTAATAGTCACATAATTAAAGAGTCTGGGACAAAAAGATTTTGATTTCAGGAATTCTTTATTATAAATTTTTAAAATCGATAGATTAGACAAAAGGAACAAAACAGTATTCTGAGTATCAGATAACTTGTTTTGTTCCCTTTTTATATTTAAGATTAGACTTTTGTCCTAGACTCTTTGTTTATTTCAATCATATATCTGTTAATTTTATCATATCAATAGTTATTTAGTTTTAAAAAGCACTCTAATGATTCAAAGATATTGGGGACTTCCTTTAATAAATCCGTCACTTTCTTTTTCAAGACAGCCCAAGCTCTGCTCAATGGATTCAAATCTGGTGAATAAGGTGGTAGAGGTAAGAAAAAGTGTCTATTTTTGATGCGGAGTTCATCCAAAACGTTCTTGGGATGAAAACTAGCATTGTCCATGACAATGACATGAGGTGTCTTCAAAGCAGGAGCAGTTGCGTTTTGAACCACTCCACAAAGAGGTCACTCGTCATGCTTTCCTTGTAAATCATGGGAGCTATAAACTCTCCATCTACTTGTCCTGTAACAATTGAAGTTCGCTCAAAACGACGTCCACTAATCTCTTCATAGACTTTCTTCCCTCGCCCTAGCTTTCTAGTTTGCTCTTTGATTTATATTGAGTATACCCATATTTTACTCCCCTGACAAGGGACTTTGTCTATGTGGAGGGATTTGTAGTCTATGTGGTGCTTGTTTTTCGGTCCTATCTGAAATGTGGTATAATAGCACTAATCAATTTCTAGGAAAATAGATACAGAAAGGGGCTGAAAAGATGTCTCATATTATTGAATTGCCAGAGGTGTTGGCAAACCAGATCGCGGCAGGAGAGGTCATTGAACGTCCTGCTAGTGTGGTCAAAGAGTTGGTAGAAAATGCTATTGACGCGGGTTCTAGTCAGATTATCATTGAGATTGAGGAAGCTGGTCTCAAGAAGATTCAAATCACCGATAATGGTCATGGAATTGCCCACGATGAGGTGGGAATTAGCCCTTGCGTCGACATGCGACCAGTAAGATAAAAAATCAAGCAGATCTCTTTCGGATTCGGACGCTTGGTTTTCGTGGTGAAGCCCTGCCCTCTATCGCTTCTGTTAGTGTGCTAACTCTGTTGACAGCGGTGGATGGAGCAAGTCATGGGACCAAGCTCGTCGCGTAGGAGAGTGAAGTTGAGGAAGCCATTCCAGCGACTCAGTCCTGTAGGAACCAAGGCTTGTGTGGAGGACCTCTTTTTCAACACACCGGCACGTCTCAAGTATATGAAGAGCCAGCAAGCGGAGTTGTCTCATATCATTGATATTGTCAACCGTCTGGGGTTGGCCCATCCTGAGATTTCCTTTCAGTTTGATTAGTGATGGCAAGGAAATGACGCGGACAGCAGGGACTGGTCAACTGCGACAAAGCCATCGCAGAGATTTACGGTTTGGCAGTGCCAAAGAAGATGATTGCCATTGAGAATTCTGATCTAGACTTTGAAATTTCAGGATTTGTGTCTCTGCCTGAGTTAACCCAGAGCCAACCGCAACTATATCAGCCTCTTCATCAATGGCCGTTATATCAAGAACTTCTTGCTCAATCGTGCTATTCTTGACGGTTATGGAGCAAGCTCATGGTGGGCGCTTTTCCACTGGCTGTCATTCACATCCATATCGAGTCCTTATCTAGCGGATGTCAATGTGCATCCGACCAAGCAAGAAGTGCGGATTTCAAGGAAAGAGAACTAATGGCGCTGCTTTCAGAAGCTCATTTCAAATAGTCCTCAAGGAGCAAGCCTTTGATACCTGATGCTTTAGAAAATCTTGCCAAAGTCGACCGTGCTGCAATCGTCAGAAAGGTAGAGCAGACCATTCTCCCACTCAAAGAAAATACGCTTTACTATGAGAAAAGCAGAACTCTACAAGACCTAGTCAAGCTGAGGTGGCTGATTATCAGTTAGAATTGACTGATGAAGGACAGGGATTTAACCTTGTTTGCCAAGAGACCTTGGATCAATTATCCATCCGCAAAAACTGCATTTTGCAGAGAGAAAGCCAGCTAACTATGACCAACTAGACCATCCAGAGCTAGATTTAGCCAGTCTGGATAAGGCCTATGACAAGCTGGAGCGAGAAGAATCATCAAGCTTCCCAGAGTTGGAATTTTTCGGGCAAATGCATGGAACCTATCTCTTTGCCCAAGGGCGAGATGGACTCTACATCATGAGACTCAGCACGCGGCGCAGGAACGAGTTAAGTACGAGGAGTATCGTGAAAGCATTGGCAATGTTGACCAGAGCCAGCAGCAACTCCTAGTGCCCTATATCTTTGAATTTCCAGCGGATGATGCCCTTCGTCTTAAGGAAAGAATGGCACTTTTGGAGGAAGTTGGAGTCTTTCTAGCAGAGTACGGGGAAAATCAATTTATCCTACGTGAACATCCTATTTGGATGGCAGAAGAAGAGATTGAGTCAGGCATCTATGAAATGTGTGATATGCTACTCTTGACCAAGGAAGTTTCTATCAAGAAATACCGAGCAGAGCTGGCTATTATGATGTCCTGCAAAGCGGTCGATTAAGGCCAACCATCGTATTGATGATCATTCAGCTAGACAACTCCTCTATCAGCTCTCTCAATGTGACAATCCCTACAACTGTCCCCACGGACGTCCTGTTTTGGTGCACTTCACCAAGTCGGATATGGAAAAGATGTTCCGACGCATTCAGGAAAATCACACCAGTCTCCGTGAGTTGGAAATGATAAGAATACAAAAAGCTTTTGTTTTTCCAAACAAGGCTAGCTCTAAGGTGGAAACTTTTGATTGAACATGTCAACTTGACATGAGGTTTACACCAGCTGACAAGACCAGTCCTATCAAAGTATTGAAAAATATAGAATCAATTCGACTCAAGGTTTCGCAGAGTTGTCTTGGTTTTGAAGGATTCTCAAGACCAATCACTTTATCAAGATAACGTTGTTTTGTTTGAGAGCCTTGTTGATAGCAATTGCAGAAGCGATTAAGAGAACGAAGGTCAGCCAAATCCAG
>BNJT01001757.1_pt1 | contig 14589 bp, 15 predicted proteins | sample 8540491 | NCBI WGS metagenome assembly BNJT01 (sample SAMD00202455, study PRJDB9452) | human saliva metagenome | host: Homo sapiens
AAATGCTCATAGGCCAGTATAATATTCATCTAGCAGCATACTCACTAAACTTATTGGTAATTACAGGACTTTTTTTTTTAAGAGGGATGCATGGGGCATGCATTTTCTATAACAAACCCAGGCTCTAGCGAGTAAGTAAAATAATGAGAAATGTCTATACGTATGAGAGAGAAAACTTCCACTACAATTATATCTTTTTCCCAAAGTTTCACAGTCCCAGTAAGCCTTCTAACCTCATAAACTCCTTGTTTTAACTCCATCTTATTATTTTTATATCCGTACATAAACTCCTAACCTAAACAGCGGAATATTAAACAATTTAAACTGATTCTAGAATAACACCATAAATCAGCTTATATGCCAGTTTTTGAGTGGCTGGCAATTGTGTCTATTAAAACTCCGACTTAACTGACAAGATAAGATTAAACCTAAATCAATCAATGTCAATTAAATCGAGACCAGTATTCTTAAAATTACTATAAAATGTTTAAATAAAGGATAGCATATTCTTATTCTTAGGAACGAGCTTTCTCACCCATATGTCTCACATTGTGGATATTTAGCTGCTTCCATCCTCATTAAGATTGTTTTCAAGGGATGCAATGATATACGAGGAGGTAGCAACTGTATTATTGAGTGTGTTGAAAGTAATTGTACCACCTTTGTTACGTACTTATAACAAGTCCTAGCCTGTGCATCCCTAGGTTAGAACAGCTTCCTCAAAATACTTCTGCTGTCTAGGCCCAAGCCTCAACATCAACTGACTTTACTTTTTGAGGTGTCTGTACATCACCTGAATACACCCAGAGTTCTTATTGGAATTCAAGGTCTAAGAGGTCTACTGTATTCTGCCACATCTTATCATACATTTCATAGCCCTTCATGCTCACATACTACCATCATCTCCTGCTTTTAAACTGGTGGATGCGATACACGCCTCTTCCTCTATAACATGAGCACCCTTTCCTACGAAAAAATGGTGAATAGCTGGTAAATTCTGTGGTAGACTTCTTCATCACATCTGACCAATGAAACGTCCCATCATAGAATGCTCACTCGTACCAATGAGACTGTCTCACCTCTAATCTTGTACATCATATATCCATTTCAGCGAAACTCTACCGGTTATTATATCACTTATCATAAAAGGAGGTACACAGGTAGAGCTTCTGTCTATCATAAAGTCTCTGTATAAGAAAGTATGCTGAGTGGTCTTGGATGTCACCAAGAAGATAGAAGTCATTGCCTGCAACCTGTTCATGCTTTCTAGGTCAATAATTCAAAGCTTCTATAATCTGGGATGATAAGGTATCTCAAATTTAGGCACCTTAGGCTCTCCAAACTTCTGAACCTCTACATTCTGGGAATCATCTTACTATAGGTGGCTGCTTTCATCTATTATGTTAGGTATAGCACGTTATTTTCTTGATTTCTCATCAAGTTCAGCCTGCTTTTTTCCAGACTCAAGTTTTAGAATGGCAGCAACCTTCTCTTAAGTTCCTCAGCCTCATCTCTATACCTTTAGCTATGGTGGCACCAATCTGTTTGCTTAGCTTATTCTTTTCAGCACGCAGGCTGTCTCCTTTTGTTTAATTTCTGCTTCTTTCGTCAAGTCCAATCTTCATCAACCAGAGAAGCTTTCGTCTTGAAGATTTGATGTTCTGTTTAACTATGTCCGGATTTTCTCTGACAAACTGATATTCTAATATAATGTCACTCCTATAATGAAAATTTTTAATACATCCTAAAACACCTTAAACCTTATAATGATAAGCTTTTGTACGGGGTTTCTGAGAAGTTATTAAGTTCTATGATTGGTCAAAAGAAACCTAGATATTCCTTTATGACCTGAATTGCCTTTTCTTGCTATGTAAGTGCTGTTCCATCAGATAGGTTCATGTAGGCACATTATTAACCCTTGCTCCATAGTCAATTGTTTGAAGTATTCAGCATACGATAGCATTGACATTGAAGCCTTATGTGTACTACCAGTATATAGCCATCTCACCTTATGTGTATCATTTTTATAGGTCTGCCATAAGAGATAGATTTTGCATATTCAGTTATATCATCATGTCAAAATGCACACTGTAGTTGTTTTTTTCCATCCAATCCTTGAGATTGAATCAGAGTACGCTTTCAGGAGATTTCTTCATCTTCCTTATTTTCTGAGAGCCCCTATTTCACTGGATGTAATTGAGGTAATTGGTCCACCTGTGAGCATTTTCAACAATGATTCAAGTCTTTAGCCATACCGCCTTCCTATATCTTCTGCACCGGCATCGGTGATTGTTATGATAATTTTCACCTGGCATCTGCATTATCCCAAGAGTTACCATACCACTTTTGGGAACATTTCAACTTCTGCATCTGCTCTTTTCAAGTAGTTCGTGGATAAAGTCAGAAACCTCGATCGTTTTGTTTAATGTAGTTATCAATGCCAATTCTGTACTCTTTCCAAGTCTTCAGTTGTAAGAATACATCTGACTGTCGCCTTATTTAACCTTATGAATTTTATTTTTACCTTTCTTTATTTGATAGTTAATTAACAATACTTATTCCATTAATTGACACATATTATAACTTTTTCAAGATATTTTAAATGACAATATTTTTAATTGGTAATAATCTGAATTTTTTGCTTTTTCTATTTTCGGTATTATAACCTTTCTCTTCTCTTCTTCACTTTTAATCTTTATTTGTCTCTTTGAAAAATCCTTGTTATTAGGATGTGAGAGTCCAAGTGCTTTTTGAAATATCTTTGTAACAGTATCTATGTAAGTACTATCTCAAGTGATTTTTCTGTAGTTTCCTGAACATCTGTAAGGTCTTCCTTATTTGATAGAGGTATGAGACTTTCTTAATTCCTGCTCTTCAGCTATAAGCTTTTTGGCAGCTCCTCCTATTGAAGAACTCTGTCCTTCTAAGAGAAGTTTCTCATTAGTGGAAGTAAGTGAATCCACTTATACCAAGCACCAGAGAGGTAATTGTAAATATATTTATGGAGACGCATATCCTTTGTACAGATTCTGAGGGAATATGGATATGTATGCTTTGTTCTAAAATCAATTTCTTTATCAAATAATAATGATTTTACAAGGTTTACAGCTATCGTTGTTGACTCTTCCATACATCTCCAAGCTGTCCTGGATTACTATCTGTTCTGTACTGAGGAATGTAGTTGTCTCTATGAAGAGAATCTCTCCTCCTGCTTGTCCAGGCAAGTCCTGTTACAACTCCAGGAATATTGTGTTTAAGTACCATCGTGAAGAGCCTTTATTGCCAAGCAGTTTGGAAGACTTTCTTTATTACAACTTTTCAACTTCTTTTCAAGAATCTTAACTGCCTGTCTCATCAGTTTGTTTATCTGTTTCTTGCCTTCTTCTCTGCTCCATAGTGTAATTGGTTATTATATTTTGGGCCGGCACGGAATCTAATATTTTTCTTTTTAAAAGTCCTGTCTCTTCAAGTGATTTGACATAAGATGCTCTTTACAATATGAATTTCTTCCGCAGTATAATCCAGCTCGTAATTCCATTTGCTGTAAGGAGAGTTCACTCATTTCATCAATGCTAGCAGTACAAATAATATAACACCTAGAGATTATAAGGTACATTCATATAATGGTCTGTGTGTAACATTCTGCTCAGTGATCAAGTAATTTTCAAGGAGTGCGCCTGCATCGCTATTGAAGTTTCTCCCATAACCCAGCTGTCTATTCACTCAATGATAACAGGTTGTTTTACTACTGAGCGCTAGTGTTTCCATTATAAGTCCTGCATTGCGCCACATAGGGTTCTTTCTATGTCCTTCTTATCTCTGCCTCTATCCTTGTACCACCAAGACCTGACTTTATATACTTCCTCCCAAGCGCCTCAGCTATAGCCTTACCCATACTGGTCTTTCCAGTGTACCCGGAGCACCTGTAAAGAGAATGATGGGAGTTCGCATTTTGCTTTTTAAGAGCCATTACTGTAACGTTCGGTAACTCTTCCCTTAGGCTTTTAAGACCTATGATGACTCTTATTAAGTACTGCCTTTTGATATTCTTATTTCCTCGCTTTCTTCAGGCTTCCAGCTAAGGCAAAAACAAACCCAGAGATATTCTAAGGTTGAGCTTGCCTGTGGTCATCACTTCCCCATCTGTCTAAACTTACAAATACCCTGTCTATCTCAACTTTTAACATCTTCTGAAAGCCAGCTTCCATTTTGTATTTTCAAGCCTCTTATCCGAGAGTTCATCCTGATTGTATTCTCGGAAAGTTCATCATTACAGCTCTATCTGCCTCCCGATCATACTTTCCTGTAATTGTCACCCTGTTTATCCTGTATCTTCTTGTTAATATTATCTGAAGCTCAATCCAAATCCTTATATTTACATCGTTTCAGATATAAGATGGTATCTCCATAAGTGAGTCTGTTTCAAGTATTGCATATTTTCTTGCAGGAGTTAAATCCGTATATACTTACTATACTTATAACTTCAACATTATCAAGCTTTTAGAAAACGCATAGCCCAGCTTCCATTGTACATGAGGAAATCTGCAATGTTCTGATAACCATATTGAAAACTGCTTTTGCCTCTCTCATCTATATGCTTCATCGTATATAATCTCGTATTCAGTATTAAGAACTTCTGTTTGCTACAAGATTAATTACTCTAACTCGATTCTTGATGAGATGAATTCCGTCATACTTCATTCCTCAATACCTGTTGCCGATAGGATAGAAACTCCACAGTAAGTTCTCTTTGTCTTTTCTTTAAGAGGTAAGAGTATGACTGTATCTTCTACTCTTCTAACGAGCTTTTTCTGTCTGTAAGCGAATCAGGCTCAAGATTATACTGCACATCAGGTAAAATTATTGTATTATAAATAGGTATAACTAATATCTACACCTCCGTTCACATTTTGTTTATTAACAGGTATCTCATACTACCTCTGCAGACACGTTTATAAAATGATACCATTTGATAGCATTTTGTCAAGTTTTTAGTTATCATCAGATACTTATATTCCTTAATAATTATATCGGATATTTGTGTATTTACTGTGATTATCACCACAGGAAAGAATCCCGCTTTAATGGATCAATCTTAAAATACAAGTTGCATAAATTGGTATCTACATATCCGCCTCGTACAATCCTCGAGAGATTTTATTTTGATGATGTAATTTTGGAAAATCTTTTCTATCAGATAGTAAAACACGATAAGTCTTTATAGGTTTACCAGTGATTTTTCATCAAATACTTTTGACAACCTTGTCATTTTCTACTAATTGTGAGTTCATTCAAACAGCCAGAAATATCCTTAAACAAATTTTATCTCTTAAAATCTTCTCCTGTCAGCAGCTTAATTGCCTCTTTTGTACTTCTCATAGTCTCTCACCATCCTCAGGAAGAAGATAATCACTGTCAGGGTTAGCTTTGAGCCAGTCCTTTCTCACATACTGGCTTATCATAAGATGGCTGTCCTCCTCAACCTTGAAGCCCCTCAAGATACCAGAATCTGAACTGTCAGGAGTGAGCATCTCATCATTTATAACTATATTGTCATTCCTCATCAAGACTGAATTCAAACTTGGTGTCTGCTATTATTATTCCCTTGAAAGTGCGTAATCAGCACATTTTATAAAGGCCATGGTAGCTTCCTTGCTTTGCTGCATATTCCTCCTTTACCAGGAAACCTTCAAGCACCTCAACACTCTGTAGCGGATATATTTCATCGTGAAGACTCATCTCAGCCTTTGTACTAGGGGTGTATATGCTCAGGAAGCTTCTGACCCTTAAGTCCTCAGGAAGCTATACCGCATACTGTTCCGTCTTCCTTATAGCTTGCCCAGCCACTTCTGTGATATAGCCACGAACCATACATTCAATTGGAAGCATAGTGAAGCTTCCTAACCTCTATGCTGTTGCCGGTAAATATTCAGGCTTTCTAAAAATACTTAGTATATCATTTACATCTACACTAATCATATGGTTAGAAGAATATCCTGGTAAATCAAACCAAAACTTTTGACACAGGTAAGTATTGCCCTTTATCAACTATTTATTCTTTAATATGTGGTCAGTTGATATTCTGTCGGTCGCAACCATAATCAGGCTGTCACCGATATCATAAACTTCTAATTTTTCCCTTTAACAGGACATATACCTTCATAATCTTCCTCTTTCTATGCATATTTTTTAATAAAAAATCTATGATTATACTATAGCACTTATAAATGCAAATATTTATATTAGTAATTATAATATTTAATTTCGGTTACTTTACATTTTCTAATAAAACTAAAAAAGAAGCTAATTTATTACATAATCTATATTTCGCAGCTAAAAATAATGTGATGGGGCAAAAGTGTTTAACACCCAATGATACGGGTTTGCTGCAGTCTTTTAGTGGATCCTAGCACAAATATTCGTTATCCGCTCATTTTTACACAAAAATGGTTACTTTCTATCATATTTTTGACACCTGCTGCATTCTGGTGTATTATATTCTTATCGATAGCTTTTTATAAGTAAATCAGAAATCTTATATATCATTATTTAAGGGACAATTAGATGAATAGTAAAATGTTTGAATTGTATTTCTTTTTGTTTGTAGCCATACTTCTAGCCTTAATAGGTTTAAGATTTGTGACTTACGCCTTTAATGTAGGGTTTGCGTTGTTATCCTTATTCTGCACCTATTATAGCAAAATTCTTGGAAAAAATATGGAACAGAGGTTGTAGCAGAGCAAAATGCAAAGGTAGAAGCTATATCAGAAGAATTAACTGCAAAATAACCTCCTTTATACCGGAAGAGGCTTGCTTTGGAGCCTAATTCTCTGTTACCCGGCAGCCATTATGTCTGTATAAGAGAGGGAACCAGAAACGGAGAAGGATTTATGAGAGGGGTGTCAATTTAATTATCTGTACCGATAAGGTGATAGATATAGAGACCTTTTAACACTTTTACACTTGAAATGAAGCAAAGAGCCTGTACTTGAGGATGATAATATCTACCTCCAGACTTCACCTGAGGTCATAGATGCAGCAAAGAAAGCCCTTGTTACACTCTGGAACAGGGGAAGATTTGAGGGATAATTTGAATTTATAATCTTTTTAACCATATATTATTAAAGAAAGCCTGTCACCTATTGGCGACAGGGCTTTCTTTTGCTTTCACTTAGGCATTCTTTGTTAAGCGTATCTTTGATATTCTTCCATACCATGAATATAATAAGTACTGTTCATACATAACCATTTAATACGTAAATGTAATTTACAAGCACCTTAAATGGGAGGAAGAGTCCTACTACCAAACCAACAACTGCATAGTATTACTGTCAGTAGCTTTAAACTGGCTTGTACCCTCTTTAGCAAATCTTTGAAGCAGGATTGTAAAGAAGAGGCAGCATAGTATGTCATCTGCAAATACCACTACTGCAAATATAAGCTGAGAATGGCTTCGGAGTCCTCATTGCAAGAATGAGGTTAGGAATAGCTGCATTCCATACATAAACGCTTCCGTCAGCACTAGGTGTGTGTTGATATTTGAAATCTGTGCGAAAGAAACAAGGATGATAGCTATACAAACTGCAAGAGTCTCCACCGATAATAGCTCGTAGTTAAGGTTCTTCTGGTATTCTTTGCTGCAAGAGGCGGCTGTAAAGCTTGTCAAAACCAAGAAGAAGAACGAAACCTGCATGTATGAAAGACCATGTAGCTAGCCAGGTAGAACCTGCATTCTTAATTGTCTCTCCTGCTGCTGCTCGGCTGGCATAAGTACCGTTTGCTATAACATCAAGACCAGTCTGAGATATTGCCTCCATCTCTTTATAACTGTTAAAACACCGATAGCTATACAAAGTACAACTCATGATAGGACCAACATGCAATTGCATCTACGAGTGAGTTAAGTCCGCCTATAACCATGCATAGTGTGATTACAACCAGGATTACTGCACCTAGCAAAGAGAAGTTAGATTCTGATTAAGAGTTGAAGCTGCACCACCAACCAGTCACCTCGAAACTACTGCTCTATAACAGAATACTGTTGAGGTAATAGTCACAGAAAGTACCTACATACTTTCCGCAGTAATATGTTGTAAATATCATTTGACTCTCTCGAATTTTTCTTCAGCTCCAGCCTCAGCAGTTGTAATTGTAATAAAAGGAGAAGCTATAGACAAGTGCAAAGCCAAAGAGTCCCTTTAACACCATAAGCCGTATAATACTGAATGATTTCCTGTCCGGTTGCAAAGCCTGAACCAATCGTAAAGGCGATTACAGCTCAGCAAGAATTATAACTCTTTTCCAACTTACTGTGTTATCCTGTCCCATATTATATACTCACTATGTCACGATTATTTGAATAATTGCGTCTCCGATATAAATTAATCAAATCCAACCGACCTCCTCAAACTATCACAGCTGGGACTGAAACTGCCCAAGTAGCCCAAAAATACGGATACAAGGATTCAATTAACAAAAGAAATCGGCTCGGATTCTACGATACAACCTTTATAATATTATGTTTATATCTACAAACTCGAGCCTATGTCATTTTAATTAGAAGTTGTCATTTCAAATACAGTCTGCTCTGTAACGGGAGTCTGTAATGTTCTAGAGTGCTCTTTCTCAAATCCATCTTTTCACGAATCTTCTTGGAATCCAACTTCACCCTGTGTAGGATCTCCAAGTGGATAAGGAATACCAACACCAGGAATGATTCTGTTAGCACTCAATTGTAAAGTGAATAGGAACCACTGTAGCCATATGTGCTACAGGGATACCATATCTTTCGATACCTTTTAACCATCGTTGCACCGCAGCGTGGCCTGAGTGCCTCACGTGCTGACAAGAATTACAGCGTCTGACGTGGTCATCAACAAGAATCTTACCAATCTCGGTTTCCCATCTTTGCAGCAGAACCTGTAGCTGTACCTCGGTACCTGTTGCTGTAGTAGGTGTAAAGCTCGCCAAACTCTCCGGCTGCTTCTAACTCTCCTGAGTACATCAAGAGGGTACTACAAGGTTAGGATTCTTCTCCATAACGAACTGTCTGTCGTATCCACCGTGGATAGTTGTGGAAATCATCAGCTGAAAGGGTCTTCATTCCTTCTGATTGAGTATGCACCGCACTTAGTAGCATTTGAAGACTCGATGATGCTGTCGGGTATGCCGGGAACCACACCACCTGGATGTAACGATAGCAATCTTAAGCCTTTGATATCCGCAACAGGAGCTGCAGGATCGACTCCATCAAACTTAGGCATACAGGGAAGCGTCTGTAGAGAATTCCCTCGCCGCTTCATCTTCTTAACAAAGCATCTTGATGGCTCTTGCAAGAACCTCTTTCCTCTGCAGTAGTTAACTTACGGATGCCCCTCCTCGATGACAGCGCTTCTTCACAGGTCCTAAAATCTCTCTCACCTGTAGCATAGCTTCTTGATAAGAGATAGCAATAGTTTGCCAACAGACTTCTTCATTGGTAGCTGCTGAGTTACCTGTCTTAACTGCGGGATTATGTCCTTACGGAACATATCAACACCAGTGGTTCTCCTCACTAAGAGTCGTGCAACTCATCCAAGTCTCTCTTCAACAGCCTTTACAGATAGTACCACAAGCCACATCGTAACGTCCTGCGTTAAATGATGGTCCTGCTACAAATACATATCAGGGCTGATATTTCTTAACCATTTCAACCACTGTATCAGTTGCTGCATCATAAGGTTCTCTCCGAAATAATGTTGTCACCACAGATTACCGTAGCTACTAATCTGATAGTCATCGCCAAGTTTCAGCCTGAAGTGCTATAACAGGTCCGATAACTATTCTCTCACTTTCCGGCTTGTAGTCGGCTTTATCTTCTACCACTGATGCGGCAAAGAAACTGTTATATAATGTGCCAATTTTATACTTTGCCATCCCATTTCCTCCATAATTATTAATTAATAGCCTCTTGCTGTCAAAGCTTTGTTAAAAGCCGTTAGGCAACTGTAGAAGCAATGATAATCTGAATTTCCAGCCTCCAAATGAGCTCGTCTGGGTTAAACACATCCAGCCCATCCGTCAGTCTGATTCTGCATATAATCCATAGTTCCGATTTATCTTATCCATCTTGAGGAACTGTATTGTCATATTACCCTGTCCACAAGATGCAAGTGCATTTGCCTCATCGCGCAAACGTCTGCAAAGAGACTGGCTCTTCCATCTCCAGAACTCCATCTGTTATAAAGTAACGTCAACACCTCTTTTCTCTGAACTTTCTTGCAGTTCATCATAAGGTCTGTATCACAGGGTTACCATAACGCTTCTCTGCATTAAGAACACCGTCAAGTCCCATCCACAGCGAGACTTAGCTACCATATCAGAATGTCTTTCCTTATCTGCAAGGAATACGTTCTCATTGGTTAAGATAACGCCCGAGAAGTTGATGTTCCTTTTCCGTATGCTGTGAGCTAAATCCTCACTAACAGGGATTGTGGAAATGATGATATGTAATAACCTCATCGCAAGGAGCAACACGAGTTACCGGAACACCAGTAGCACCGTCCATAATTTCCTGTGGGTACATAAGTAGGAACCAAAACTGCTTAGCTGTCTACTCACGTAGTAATATGTGTCATGGAGAAGTCCTGTGACTGAAGCATGATGAACCTGTCCAACCTTTGGAAGATCGGGAGACATAGCAGCCTGCTCAAAGTATAGGCTTTGTCTCGAAAGTCTCAAGTGTATCAGGCCCATCTCCTTTCCTGCCTCACCAAGGTAAGTAGCAACTTCGCGGAAGAGCCAGCCCATACCAGTCTGCGCTCACATACATGAGTCCCCAAGCTTCCTGTGGCTCACCATTACTACCTGGTTAACTGTCTTTGAGAATGGACGGTAATCAGCAGCAACGCCGCTCATATCGATTACACGCTCTCCGCAAGAGCCCAACAATCTTTCCTTTGACAGCAACCACGCAGCAAACCATCTAGCTGCTGTGAGTTCTTCTTCTCCAACTGTGGGACTAACTGCACTGGCAACTCCAGGAGAAGATACTGCCCATACCGCTTACTTTGGCTTTCCAGGCTCAAATTACATCCTTATCAGGAGTAATTCTTGTGCCTCTCCTGGTCTTTGCGATATCGAGTCTGCAGCCTTATGCTTCCCGATGTACCCTGAAGACACAAGCCTTTCTCTACTTCTTCTTTGTTAACAATGAGAACGTGATGCTTTCACATAAGTCTCGTCTGCGAACTGGATATCATCGATTCTGATTTTCCAAGTTCCAATTTCATAGGTAACCCTCCTTATGTAGAATTTCCAGTAATCCACGATAACTTATTTACCAAAAATAAAAATATCTGAGTATTAGTACAGTAAATTTTTATCGCGATATCATGCTACATTAATTTTAGACTCCTGTTATCTTAATGTAATCGATGATAACTTGTAGTTGATGTATATAATATACAATTTTATATCAAGTATTAATTGCAATTAATATAGATTTGGCATTTTCGACTAAACCACTCTACGAAACCGCATATTCTCTGTAGGGGTGGTTTCTAAATCGTTTCAGTACAATTTTACAACCATTCGTCTTGTTTATTGTTTTTATCTATAAGTGAACTTAGGATTCCAACCTCTTTAATTAAATGGCTGTAAGTCTCTCTCTTTTAAAAGTATCTTTGATATTCTTCCATATCATAAAGATGACGAGCAACGTTCTACATAACCATTCAATACATCGATATAGTTTACAAGCATCTTAAAATGGGAGGAAAGGTCCAACAATAAGACCTATAACTGCAAGCTCAATTGTAAGTATTTTGAAACCTTGGTGTCTCCTCTTTAGCTTAAATCTCGAAGCAGGATTGTAAAGAAAGAGGCACGGCATGAAGTGTAAAATGCCACCAAATACAATGATAGCAAATATTGCAGCCATGGCTGCATACTTCTATTGCGAGAATGAGATTTGGTATGGCTGCATCACACATATATGCTTCCATCAGCGTGGGTGTATTGATATTGGCTATCTGTGCAAAAGAAATGAGTGCCAACAGGCACACAGATCATGCGATTGTACCACCAATTGTGCCATAATAAAGATTCTTTCTTAGAATTCCTTTGTGCAAGTGCTGTCATAGTAGCTTAGTCAAAACCAAAGAAGTGGCGATCCTGCATATGAAAGCCCTGATATGTGAGCCAGTTAGGACCAGCATTTTGTAATGGTCTCACCTGCTTTTGCTCCAGCAAAAGTGCCATTTTTAATAGTATCAAGTCTCGGTACCTGAACATCACCACCATCTCTAATCAAAGTGATGATTCCCTATAACAATACAAATTGCTAAACAATAATTGGTCCAACTATACCTATGGCATCTACTAAGAGATCGAGACCACCGGCAACAGTAATAGCTGTAAGAACGACTAAGATTACAGTCATCAATCCAAAGAGGAAGACCATATTCCTGATTAAGTGTTGAAGCTGCACCACCCACCATTACCCAAAACGACATATAGCAAAAGATTGTTGCAGACTAATAGTCGGCCACAAAGGTACCTACATATTTCCTACAGTAAAGGTTTGTAAATATCATTAGCCTTTTTCAAATGCTCTTCTACACCCGCTTTAGCAAAGTTGATATTGATAACAGAAAAGTTACGAAAAACACTGCCAAAGTTAAAGTCCATCACTCACGTAAGCAGTATAGTACTGAATTACATATCTCTCTGTCCGGTAGCAAAGCCTGAACCTATCTGAAAGGCAATTACTGCACCTGCAAAGGATTAAACTCTTGTCCAACTAAACGTGCATTACGACTGCCATGTGTACCTCCTCGTTTGTTTGTTATTTTTAAAGTGATTTTAGTTCCGTGAGACAATGTAATCATTGTCCTCGACCGTGGCATCATACAGCAAGTCCTCCTTTAGTAAAACTAAATCCAGAGACTATCCTATTAAAGTGCTGTGATGAATGAGTTATTAAAATTCTAACTAAATCAACTGACATCATACCAATACAACATCTGGTCTCATCTACATGTTATATAATTCTTAGTTATTAATCATTAGTTTTTAGTAATTTTTATTAATTATTTCAACTTTTTATCGACACTAGCAAAACCCACCCTCAATGACAAGTTGTTATAGAGTGGGTTTGGGTCTAATCTCACACACTCAATAAATTGAATTTCATTTTGCAATTTTTGCAAAATATTGGATTTTATTTGCAAGATTTTGCAATAACTGCTGTCTTTATAGCTCGTGTAGCCTTTTAAATCTGAGGCAAGTGCCTTAACCGCAAGTTCACAATCATCAATATAATCCCACAAATAATTATTGATTGTATCCTCATCAGTTATTTTCTTATCCATTATTGTTTTCAGATATCCTTTATATAGCAAACACACAATTTATTAAGCATAACTGCATTGTCATAAGTAATAGCATTATCAGCTATGCAGTTTATAGCACATCTCAAAATCTCTTCCCAAAAACTCAGGATTGGTAAAGCATTGCCTGAAATGATGTCGATGATTCATCAATCTCCTGGTGGTGTCATGCGTGATACTCCCCCTATTGCTTCACTACATTGCCGTCTCATGGTTGCTTAAAAATAGCAGATTGTAAGCCACAGGCTTTCTAAATGCCCATACAGTGCAATACCAAACCCCCCTACATATCTTTCCCAACATTATTCCAAACCTTCTGCAGTATTCAGAGAAGTAATATAGTTCTTAAGTTCATTAGCTGGGCAAAGTAGATGAGTTCATCACGATTTGCAAAATATCTGTATAGATTAAGATTGAATACTTCATTTCCTTAGCCAGTTTCTTATTGAAACAGAATCGATGCTTCTTTCTTTAATCATCTCATTTCATTGGCTTTTATTATATAGTCTTTATTAAGGCCTTTAAAATAATCCATTCTGAATCGCTCCTTTTAACATATCCTTGGAATTACATTTTCAATTACAGATAAATCAATTGTTTTGAAGTCATTTGCCACATTCTCAGGATAGCTCTCAGGACTCTTTGCAATACCCTGCCACTGTCTAAAGGTTTCACGCATTTTTCAATAAGTATTATATCTTCTGTATTATCTTCACCTTCTTTGGTAGATAATAATTGAGCTAAAGTGTCTGATTAGGGCTTAAGGCTTGATACCTGAGGGTGAGTGAGTAGTTTATTACCCGCATATACCATATCCCTGTCTTTATCAATACCGTAGTTCTACATATGATACAATGTATCTTGTCTCCGAATTTATCAACTACTCTGTCATTATTGGTAAGCAAAATCGCTTTTTCTATCTCCCACATCTTAAAAACTCCTTAATAGTATTTAGAACAGTCCAACTATATTGCCGTCATCATCCATCAATGTTAAACGTCAGCAGGTGTCTTTGGAAGTCCTGGCATAGTCATAATATTGCCTGTAAGCACTACCACGAAGCCTGCTCCGGCTGATACATAAGCCTCTCTTTACAGTCACCTAAAGCCCTCAGGTCTTCCAAGGAGGGCTGCATTATCTGAGAGCGAATACTGTGTCTTTGCCATATACAGGGAAGTGGGCAAATCCGAGTTCTTCAATCTTTAATCATCATTTATCA
>BNJT01002531.1_pt1 | contig 14530 bp, 17 predicted proteins | sample 8540491 | NCBI WGS metagenome assembly BNJT01 (sample SAMD00202455, study PRJDB9452) | human saliva metagenome | host: Homo sapiens
AAAAAGAAATAGAAAATAACTAAAAGTCAACTTTCTTCATTTTGCTTAAAAACTTCATCAAATTCTTTTCTGAGCCTTTTTTTCTTCTCTTTTTCATCTAAGATCTTTTTTTCATAATATTTAGCAAGGCCTCAAAGTGAGGGTTTCTCTATACGCACTACAAAGATCTCTTCCTGTCTCAAGCATCGTTTGAACCACTTCATCAAAACTAATGGTGTGGCTTCCATCTGTAGACATACAATAAAGTGCGGTATTAGTGATCTCGTAGAGACAATTGCATTTCTCTCGATACAAGGAATTTGTACAAAACCTCCTACAGGATCACAGGTCATACCAAGATGATGCTCGAGTCCGCTTTCTGCGAAAGATATTCAATCTGCTCTATACTTCCTCAGAGGAAGTATACTGCCATCGCAGAGGCCATACTACAGGCCGATCCTATTTCAGCTTGACATCCTCCTTCAGCGCCAGAAATTGTAGCATTATGTTTGATGAGATTCCCCATCAATCCCCCAATCGCCAGTCCTCTTAAAACTTGTTCCTCACTTAGGTGGTAGGCTTCTTCCATCGCTTTAAGCATACCAGGAATTACACCTGCTGAACCACAAGTAGGAGCTGTTACAATAACTCCTCCATTTCCATTTTTCTTCGGATACTGCCAAAGCATAAGCAAACATTTTTATTGGTCATGAATAAAGGATCGTCCTGAGAAGTCACCTTTTTCATACATTTCTTTTTGCTCTTCTCTTTAATTTTTAAAGGTCCAGGTAGGACGCCATCATTGGTCAAACCTCTCTGAATCGCTTCATTCATTGCTTGATAGATTGTTCTCAAAAATTCCAAATTTTCTTCCCTTCATAATATTCTACATATTCCCAAAGTTCTTTATTGTTTTCCTTACATCGCTCCATAATTGCTTCTAGACTGCGATGTGGGTAAGTTTGTTGAATTGATGTAGTCTTTTTCTCCTATTTCTTCGATTCCCTTAATGGTTTCCCCTCCTACTGAAAAACAATCCAATCCCCCAATTCTTGATTATTTGAATCAAAAAGCAATAAATCTGATTCCATTTGTGTGGAATTCGTGTACAAAGTTTGGTTTTCCAAATGATTTCTACTTCCCTTGGTTTCAAGGTTTCAATAATAATCCAATCTGTCAAATGTCCTTCCCCTGTAGCATACCAAGCTTCCCCAAAGCTCAACAATAAAATGATCAGCATTTGGAAATTTCTCTAAAACAGTTATGGGCTGCTTTCGCAGGCCCCATAGTATGAGAACTTGAAGGTCCACGCCCTATTTTATATAACTCTCTTATTGTATCCATTATCTTATTTTTCTATCAGGTAAAAAACTCATACCTTAAACTTTCTAAAAGGACATCAAAAAGTTGTACGATATCAAGAAATATCATGATTTTTTTATTCTTCATGAATAATTTGTTGAATATTTTATTGTTCAAAATTGGTCATAATTGAACATACTTGTACCTCTCCTTTATAAGGATGGGTATACAATACTTTAGAACAAAAACGAAGTTCCTTAGGAGTAGAACTCCCACATCCTCACAAACTTGTACTACTACCATTTTTACATCATTTTTAAAAGCTCTCAATCTTCCTTACCCTGTAAAGAACCGATAGTAATAGCTCTATAATAAGATCATAAAAGAAGTTGGTGTAATATTGACTTTATACATATCATTTGGATTTAAAGAATCTGTTCCTTGTAATTTTAATCACGTTAAATTTTCAGATACAAGATATTGGGATCATGATTGTAATCGATCTATTTTATCACAATCTTCATTGTTTTTGATCAAGCGCAAGATTTGCTATTCGGCACTCATTTTTGTCGGACCACCTTCTCCAGTTACTATTACGAAGGTTATATACTGCTTCTATGCCTTCTTTTTGCAAGATTGAGAGCTACAGTTCTTTGTGCTGTCTCTGAAAAGGTAACGATGAGATTCGCTCATACCTTTGATAATTAAGATTAATCCCGTTGAGATTACAAAAATTACGATTAACATTTCTACAAGCGTAAAACCCTTTTTCCTCATTTTTCTTTCCTCAATCTAAAAATTAATTTCGAGTATATAAAGATCTCAATCTTTTGCAAAATCTTTTTCTCAGAGTCAGCTTTCGAATTTTTCTTGCATTCAGAAAAGCTTTCACTAGACTAGTGCTGATCTTTCTTAAAAGCTTCTATTTATAAAAATAAAATTCTGATGCTAGATTTTGATAAACTTATTTTTGGAGCTCGTGATGAAGTTTCCTCTTTCCTTGATCAGAATCCAAAGGGAACTGTTCTGATTTGGTGAGCAACTGCAACGGGGAAAACCAAACTCTCAGTTCAGCTTTCTCAGTTTTTGATATGGAAGTGATTAGCGACGATAGTAGGCAGATTTTTTCGCAAAATGGATATTTGAACAGACAAAATTAGTCCTGAGATTAGAGCACAAATTCCCCATCATCAAATTGATATCGTAGACCCAGATCAAACCTATACCGCAGGGCGACGAAAGGAGGATTCTGATCGTATTTGTGATCAAATTTTAGAAAGGGGAAAAGTTCCTTTTATCGTAGGAGGGACAGGGGCTTTATATAGATACGATTTACAAAAACTTCTCCATGCCTGAGTGCCCTCCAGATCTAGATTTAAGAGCTAAGTTAGAACAAAAAGAATCACAAGAAGCCTGATATCTTTATCGTGAGCTTTCTAAAAATTGATCCAGATGAAGCTCAAAAACTTCATCCAAATTCTATCAGGTATCTTATCAGAGCATTAGAAATTTTTTTATAAAACTGGTAAAACCAAGACAGAGGGGTATATTCAACAACCAGTTCGTCATCCACTCTTGATGCTTGGACTTTGGAGGGATAAGGAATCGACAAACCAGCTTATCAATGCAAGAATTAAAGAAATGTTAAAAGGCTGACTTATCCAAGAGGTTCAGGGGCTTTTTGGATCAAGGATATCTTCCAGGAATGCAGAGTTTACAAACGATTGGTTATAAGGAGGTCGTGGCATATCTTCAGTGAGAATATTCCTTTGATAAGATGGAGGAGCTTCTTAAGAGAAATACCCATCATCTTGCAAAAACAGAGAACGCGATTTAGAAGATATATTGCAGAAGGACTCCAGAATCCCAAAGCAAATGTCACTTACAAGATGCGAACTTTGTAAAAAGATTCTTTTTCTATTTTTTTCTTTTTAAATCAGTCTAATCTTTTTGCATTCTAGTCTATAATAGAAGCTAAAGATCTCGTCTAGTCTTTACATTCTGAGGTTTTTAACATTCAAAAGTGTTGTGAATCTCAGGTTTTTGATACTCAAAAATTTGATCCCAATAAGATACCCTACCAAAACTCTTTTCGTTGATCAATCTCTAATTCTATAATCAACTCCTTCACTTTCTAAAGGAGCACCCAAAAGATTAAAACCATCTTTATTCTTTGATGCACCAATTGTCTTAATCATTTTTACCATTTTTGAGGCTTATCTACTATCATTTCAATGTGATAAACAAAGTTATAGTTCAGTCTTTCCTGGCTCCTCATGCCAAAACATAAGATCTCCTTGCTGTACCTCTTCTAAAGGAATAAGCTTAGCATCAGCAAAAAACTCTACGGTCCTAAAACGAACTTCAAAAACGATACCTAATTGAGAAAAAGCCACAAAATGAAGCCTGAACAATCAAATCAATTTTTGTCCTTTCCTCATCGCACATAAGGAATTCCAATACACTGTTCTGCATCTACAATTATTTGTTGAAAAAGATCTTGTTGGTTCATAGTCCTTTTAATAAAAATAAAATATTAATTTAAAATTTCTGATTTTTAAATATGTAGAGTCTGGATAGTAAGCAAACAACAAAGAATCTCCTTTGATCATATTCAAAATGGGAACATCTAATTCTGGGAGGGTAAAAACAGCCCTCACTCTGATCTATTCCAGCAGGATGGATAAAGATTCCACGCTTTCTCGCATTATCATTAGATGACTCGATACCACTTAAAAGCAACCCGCTTCGATCCTTCGTCCTTGCCTTTTTGAATCTCTAGTGGTGTTCTATAAAATCATAGACTGGTCTGATTACTCCCAATCTCATTGGAAAACAAAGTCGCAAATTCTCCTCAAGATTTCTTTCCATGTCAAGTCTGCACTGCAAACTCTACTCTATTTTTTTCTCCATATAAGGACAAAAGAATCTCTTTTGAGTATTAGACTTTGTAAGATCTACAATCGTAAGATATTTCGGATTTCAGAGTTCAGACCTCAACTTTTTTTATAGCCCTTCATCGCATAAAAATGGTAGAAAGTCTGGTCTCAAACCTCATCGTAATTGGACATACTTACATTTTTATAAAAACATATTCCTTAAGTTTTTCATGAGAAGAAAAAGTATAAAGTCTGATTCTTTATACTCTTTTTAATTAGAAGTAAAGTCTAACTAAAATTTTTGCTATTCCCATACTATAAGAAAAAAATCCAAAATTCCACAAAAAGCTAAACAACATAAAAATGCGCCTTATAAACTTTTCTAATTTTTCATATAATCTTCTAACTTTTTAGGCTCAGTAGCATCCGTTCAAGGAACCTTAATATAAGGATCTAATACCATCCACTCTCCAGTTTGATCTCTAAAAGCAACCGCCCTATGACCATATTTAGATTTAGAATCTGGATAAATATCTGCTACATTTACATCTTTCATTGCATCAAAATCAGCAATAGAAAGAGGTTTCCAATTTCAATTTGGTCTTTCTTCTTTTTGAGATAGGTAGCGATGCTCTATACTCTTGCTCTATTGGCTTAGACGTTGATGCATCCCAGGCATTACCTGAAGGAAAGTTAATCCAAATTTTTGTGCATTAAATTTTGCTGTTCTTTGCACAAAGCGTCACTCATGTTTTTGGGTTTTTACGTGCTGGTTCAGAATGGATCTTTTGCAACATCAAATCCTTCTACTCTTCATAAATTTTTCTTTTTCACTAGAAACAACCAATCAAGAATCCAAATGATTAAAAGTATTGAATTGTGAGGACTGAGATAATTCTTTAGCCTCCTCCATTCCATCTCCATTGTCTATATCCTGATTTTTCCCCTGTTACAGAAGATCACTGATTTTCCTCTGTTACAGAAGATCACTGGTTTTCCTCTGTTACAGAAGATCACTGGTTTTCCTTTGGTTCCTCCCCTACTCCAATTTGAGATTTCAATACAATAAGCTCATCTTCAGTAGAAGCACTATTAAGTTTTTCCCTAAATTCCTTTAACTCTCCTGAGAATCAAGACACAACATCGATCATTTTTCCTACTGCGGCATCATGAAACTGATCTGTAAATCAATCATCAATCAGATAATCAAAAACCTTATCTTCTGCTACAGTAATAAGAATATCTGGTTTTTTTCTTTTTAATTTTTAACATATTCTCTTGCAATTTCTTTCCTTAACATCTGTAATTTTGCTTCAGTTTCTGGATCTTCATTCAAAGAAACAATAATATCTTTGACAGAATCTACTACATTCATCTCATTACTATTACATTATTAAAATTATTTTATCATCTCTGTAAGCCAGGAGGCAATCTTTTTGCTACAGCATCATCTTTTGCTATTGGGCATTGCTCTTTGAGCGTATCTTGAGAAATAATCTCAGTATCACTTCAAAACATTCCCTGATTTTTTTAGCTACTAATGCATCATGAAGTCCTTCTATCTCAAAAAGCAATTTCAACCCTCTTATACGTTTTCTTTATCCAATTGGCAAAGTTTGCAAGTCGGAGAGCTTCTTTGAGAGATAATCATAAATCAAGTTTATCAAGATAAAACTTCCCTGACTTTTTCTGCAAGTTTAATCGTATGTCACCCAAGATTTAAGAACAGTCCTCTCAGGATCATAGATTATATTTTCCTCTTTGATTTTGCCATACAATATTTGGGCTTGTTGCCTCAATTTGTTCTTGGAGAGGATTTATTTGTTTGATTGTCTCTTTTTGTGAGTTAGTCATTACGTTTTACACGCACTGGAGACTCTATCAAGTTTTTGAATTTTTTTGAGCATTAAGAGTAGAAATATTTGGAAGTTCCAAAAGCCTCTTTCCAATTTTTCAGTCAAATCCTTAGGGTTTGACAATGCAGAAAATTGCATCTGTATCTCACCAATTTCCCCTACCTTGATAGTAATAACCTTTCAGTCACTATTTTTCCCCCAAAAGAGATTCAGAAATCATTGTTGATAAAATCAGTTTAGAAGCCTGATATCATATCTCCTTTTCTTTTGGATCTTCGGATTTTTCGAAGTTGCTCAATAGTTTTTTTCTCAGATTTTTGCGTTTTTATGGAGGAGAGATAATAATCCTTAACCTTTGCATTTTTGCAAATAAGGGAAGGAAGTTATTTTTCTCATCAAAAGTCCCATCAGCAGAGAAGAAATCTCACTCTCCATAAAACAATCTTGCATTGTAAAGTGCAAAAAGAATCAACATCATTAGTCTTAAAATTGGTCAAGGAAAGCATGATTCCTAGATAAAGATTCTCAAAATAAGTTGCGAAACTCTCATACTGTTTAAGACTTTCTGAGTCTCCCGCTCTATTAGCATCATAATAAAGAATATCTGTCTTAAACTTTTCTCGTTCTTTATATTTATCCGCAATCAAAAACCTCAATTTCCTTTGGCATATCTAGTTCATCCTCTTTTTGAAAAACTAGACTCCACCGCCTGGAAAGTCATGAAAGCTGTTGATGTCTGCCTCTACACGTGCAATCAAAGCCTGCTCCTCATCTGAAAACTTTTCACGCTGTGAGAAAGATAAGAAACTTCAGCATCGAGCATTTTTCTCATTTAATTCTGACTTAAGAACCAATGTTTCAAGCTACCATTTTTCATAGTGAAAAACTGCCTTTGGAGATCTCAAAAACCCCTTTCTTTGCCTGCAAAAGTAAATAGTAAGGGAGCTCTATACTTATCTCCTTGAGTATTTTTGGAAACAAAAGCAGAAATCTGATTTTTTTGATCTCATTTTGTTTCTCAACCGTACGATAAAGAGAGTTCCGACTTTAGAATTGCACAGATCTTGTTTTTCAAATTCCTTTTTGGAGATTTGCATCAATATTCTCTGTTGGAGTATCAATACTAGATGTTGAGGGTTTTGAAGTCTTTTTTTCATGATTTGCTCTACTTTTACATCAAGCTGACTTGCTGGGAATCCTGAAACTAATTTCGTATCAATACTGCCATCTATCAACCAGTCTTTATTAAGCTTTCGCTCACTAGAAAAGTAAATTCCATGATTATTTTGCAACATCTTCAGAGTAAAATTGCATCAACTGTGCTTTATCATTTTCTCCTGTATATCCATATAGTTCTACAAAGCAAGTCTATACAAAAACATTTTGCATTGGATCATCGGAAACATTCAGATTTCATCTTCTTTCTTGTCTATCTTCTACAATAGGTGCAACACCTTCCTTTCAAATTTGTGGATACTCCACCTGAGAGAGATCAAAATCCTTACGCAAAAGACTTTCAATAAAACGTGTATTCTTATGAGTATCTGGGATCTGAAGATGAGCAAACCCATCTCAAGCAACCAGTTTTTTCCCAGTCTTGCATTGCCTTTTACGAGTTTTTACATTTTCAGTATAGTTCTGGTCCTCTTCATCCTCTGAAAAAGAGAAGAAAGGTCTGAAGTAACAAGGATCTCTGATAAAGTTCAGGATTTGTTTTTTCTAAATTTTTGAAGTTTTTTTACTTTTTTTCAGGACTAAACTCCTTTAAAATACTCTTTTTGATAAAGGTCTAAATTCTGATTAAAATTAAGGTCCGTATTCCATTTATTCTGCGATTTTTAGCGTTTTGATACACTCTAGATTGATTAACCAAATTATCCAAATACTGCATTCCTCCTCATTTCTCAATCTGTTTCACAACATCTCCGCTCTCAAAAAAATGTTTTAAGATAATCAAATCTCTGCTTAACCTTTTTCTTCAACCTGTTTTTCGCTCTAAATCAAATCTTTGTTTTTCTTCCTGAGAAAGCCCTGACTCAAAAATCAGCTTTCTTTTTCCACTTTGAAGATAGGAAAATAAAATTTGACTAGATCCTGATAAATCACCATTTCCTAGTTCATCTATAAACAACATTGACCAAATAGCATCATTAAAGGATTTAGCCTTTTTGTGTAAGTTCTGGTGCTCAGAGTTTTTTCATTAAGAGTAGTGTTTTCAATTCTCTTTATTGTAAAGTCATTGAAGAATAGTCTGATTGAGTTGAGACCTCTTTTGACGTAAAAATCTTCCTTATTTTGCAGATAAAAATCTTTTACATCAAAAATATAAGGTATCTACACCGATTGCAGTGCGGCTGTTAGTCCACCAACTCAAAAACCCAATCAAAGTACCAATTGGACCTCATACACTTCACAAAGAAGTAAACATCAATAATGCTTCTATTGCTACAGAAGCAACTCCTATACCCTAATTGTACATTTGCTCTAGTATATTTATTAGACGCACGTATTTTCATTGACCTTTGCTATAAGATCAGCTTCTTTATTATCCTCTAAATACTGATATATATCAAATCAAAGACATGCCATATCAAAAAGCATCGCTCCTTTGAACGTTTTAATAGCTCTACTAAGTTTTTGTCCCACGAGAAAGCAGTGTACACATAGACTCTAATTCTGCTTTTTGAAGTTGCTTTACTAAAAGCTTTTAACAAGATCATCACTTACATCCAAAATATTATTTTCTTTGAGAATTTTTCTGAATTCTTTCAGGAGTCCTCCTTAACAAGCTGATTTGAGAGACCACTAATTTGCTTAAGTGTCTTTGGATCTAATTTGAGCTGGGAAAGTAGCTTACTTGGAATTTTTCCCACCAAGTGAATCTCGCACTTTAAGTAACTCTCCCGTCTCTTGATCAACATTTGAAACCCCTTTGAAAGCTCTTTTTATATTTTTTTATCTAAAACCTCGAGTTGATTAGGACAAAGACGAGTTTTTAATGCATCTCTTTGTTTTTCATTGCTTCCAAAGCTCAATTAAGCTTCCCCTTAATTTTTATCTGGAGAAAGATTATTAGTACCCTTGGGTTTGCTCTTTTAATAATGCTGACTTTTTGTTTTCTCATTGTTTCCAAAACTCATTTAAAGATTCCCCTCAATTTTATCTGAACCAAACTTACTAATAATGGTTCTTCTCTCAGAACCACTAACTAGTTGATCAAGAGCTACAGTTCCTCAAACTCAGGCGACACCTGTACCAACACCTATAGATACAGAATTAGTATGTCCTGTATTCTCTCATTCTCCCTCAGGGTTTCCCTGTTGATCTTGAGAGGAAGGTTCTGAATTTGATTGTGAATCATCCTCCACTATTCTCTCAGACTCTTGAGTCCCTTGATCTGAGTCTTTTATAGGTGAAACTGAATCTCATCCTCCACTATTCTCTCAGACTCTTGAGTCCCTTGATCTGAGTCTTTTATGGGTGAAACTGAATCTCATCCTCCACTATTCTCTCAGACTCTTGAGTCCCTTGGTCTGAGTCTTTTTATGGGTGAAACTGAATCTCATCCTCCACTATTCTCTCAGACTGATTTTGAATACCAAAGAGACTTCATTCTTTAACGTTGAAGTTCTTCTTCTGTTTTTCTTCTTTCAATCTCTGCCCTCTTTTCCTTCATAAAAGCAAAAATCTGATTTGCGATGTCTGGTGTCACAAAATTGATAATATTCTTCCACCATCAGAATTCCTTAACCTCATCAAACTTCTGAGGAAGGTCAATTTGTCAGATAAGAACTTTTTTAACATCATCTTTAATTGGCAAAAGGACAAGCGATTTTAGAAATCAAAGTTGCTCTTTAAAATCATCCAAATATTTATCCGAGATCTCGGACTTTAACTGTTCTATAGCTATCATTTATCAGATTCAAAACAAAATAAATTTATGTCAATTTCGAAAAGGATTTTTACTGCTGATTTAACTACTGCAAGAAAGTCATCAGCATTTTTAAGAAGATTTTTTCTGTGTCTTTGCCACCTTAAAAGTATCTGCAAGCGCCTCAAGTGCATCATCAGCAACTCAGGTACCCTTTCCCTTAAGAGAGAATTGCTGCATCATCTAACTCTTTAATAACAGTATCAAGGTTTTTTTCAATTGCTTTTCAATTTTGCATCGCGAAGCGTTGAAACAAACTTTTTGTCCTTCAAGTTTACTAAGATTGTGAAGTTGTTCTCTTTGCATAAGTCAGATTTTTTACCTTTTTTTGAAAATACTTAGAGTTCTTCAGATTTCGCAATTTCAGCTTCCGTTTTTTGAGAACACTATCCCTAAATTCAGTCAAAGGCGAGCAATCTTTTTTTCAATCCGAGCTTTTTTTGCTCAACTAGCTTTAGCGACATCATTTTTAAGAACTTTTAATTCATTATCAAAATCTCTCTGAACCTGTTTATATACATTTGAATTTCTTGCTACATGTTCTGCAACCTCACCAGCAGTATCTGCGGCATGCGCTCCTGTCTGTGTTACGACTCTTGATTCAACACGATCAACCGTTGTTCTGAGTTTTTCAATTCCTCCATTTTCAGAAATTACAAGCCTAATTTCATTTCCATTATCAAAGTTTTTAATTACTCTTTTATAAAAGTTCTGGATCTTGTTTTAATTCTTTGAGAAAAGCATCAGTGGCTTTTGTTTCTGAGACATATTTATCAAATATCTTTTCTACTACACTAAAATCCCCTTTTCTAGAAGCTGGTAATTCAAAATAATTACTCCAAATCTTTTCAGATTTTGCACTAAACGATCACCATATCTTTCCTTGCATAACATCAATTTGCTTTTAGAAAGTTTTAAGATCACCACGCTTTAATGCTTCCATAAGCTTTTTCTGGCCCCTTTTCTCACTTAAATTCAGTCCAACTTAAATAACGGGAAGGCATCCCATAATGGATCTTATCTACAAATCTTTGAGCTGTCCTTGAATTAGAAACAAGCTTTTTCCCTCCAAGCCACGCTAATGAAGCTGGAAGTGTAGTAATAGTAATTCAAGTTTTGATCATTTTTCCCAGCTGTTTTTAGATCAAACTATATAAACGACTCACCCCACAACTGTAAGCGTAACCCCAGTTCAAAAGAGCTGAAGAAGCTAAGTAAGAAGCGCATCTACCCATTCTCCTCCCCAGAGAGCTTCTATACTTCTTTTCAGATTTCCTAACGAATCCAAACAAAAACCTGGAATTCTATAGATAATATTCCATTTTCATCAATATCCTTATGGATTGTAGAAGCACCAAAGCATTATCTCTTTTTAGTGCAAGCATATTATTGATAGAATCAGAAAGAGCAAAAAAATCTGATTTTGATCAAGCTTTTCATTCTTTTAGTTTGGTCTGTGCTTCTCTAATTTTTGTTTGTAAGAGTCAAAAATCTTTTTCTAGTCCTGATTTTTCTAAATACTCACGAATCGCAGAGTCTTGAGTATTCAATAAATCTCCATAAATATTCCAAGCAGAAGCCTCCATGACATCATAAATCTTATCATCAACCTCCTTGATAATGGCATCACACGATGAAGCTCAGTTTTTTTCTTTTTCTTCTTCTGTTGGTGCTTGATTTGCCACTTTTTCTGCCAAAGCTTGCAAGACATCTTTGTCTCCATCTTTTGGTTCAAAGGAGAGCAGATCTTTCTTTATTGAGTACTTCAACTTCAGTTTTTTACAGTATCTGACATTACAGCATCAAAAATCCCCTTTTCTTGTAAAATTTTGGTACTCGATCTAAGAGGAGAAGACATAAAAAGCCTGATATTGTGCATCATTCATAATATACTTTTCACGGAGATCATCATCTGAAAGAAAGATCCTCTTTTGCTTTTTCCTGTTGCTGTCGCTTGTTCTATAGCAATTTTATCAATCAATTGTTCCTTTTTTCTCCATTAAATAACTTTTGCACCCTAATAGACTGACGGAAGAAATACTGCAACTCCCTCTCTGCCTGCTGATTTTTCAGCCTTCCACTTTTTCCAGCTTTTTCTTCTGCAGAGTCTGAGGAATTTGCAAATGGAGCCCAAGAAGAGCAACTTGGAAAGATAAGAAGTAATAAATTTATGTACAAAATCTGTTCCTAGATTTTTTTACATACTGCATCATTGAATTTAAACCTCCACTTATCGCATTTTTCATAGAACTATTTTTGTCCTAAGATCGCATCAACCGTTCCAAATTTATCGTCCAGACAAAAAAAGGAATTACCCCTTTGTATAGTTTTGTATTTTCTGACTGCTCTTTGGAGATTCTTGCCATTTCAAGATCATCTTGATATCCTGCTTGCCAGCTCTGGCTGATAAAGAGCAGTATAAAAACTGATCAATATTGCCTCACTATGCTTCATATCTTTCTGCCTCTTCTGGATGGTTTTTCATAAAATCCTCATAATTTTTCAAATTTTTTTCTTTATCCGTTTTATCTGCTTCAGTTCACCACCATCAAAACCATTTTCCTAAATAATAACCTGCTGTTTCCAGCTCATACTCCAATTCATGTCCATTTAATAAATTTTCACCACCCCTGTTTTCCAAAAACTCTTTTTCTCTTTTTCTCAAGATTCTGAGTCTTCTGATTCAGATTTTTATCTTTTTTTCTCTTCCTCATCATCTCAGAACATTCGGTTCCAGGCCCCTTTTACAGCTGATCGTGCTACATACCCAGCAGCTGACAAATCCAGCAGTCCTCAGAACATTCATACCAGTTTCTTTTTCCAAGACTCAGCAGTAGTTACTGCGGTAAAATTTTCAGAAACAAAAATTTTTGTCTTATCCCAAAGCCCTTGCTTTTTCTCTACTGAAGTTCCTGCTTCTTGTTTATCAACAATCTCTTGTTCAAGACTGAAAGCTCCATACCTGTACTTTCAAGTTGTTGTTGAAGTTCAAGAATCTTTTGTTTTTACCTCATCAGTTTCCCTTTTGGAGGGCTTCAGAAATTTTAGATTTCAAAATAGAAATCTGAGTTTTTAATTACCTCTGTTTTTTCTCTTTCTGAAGACTGAGTTTCTTGTTTGAGTGCATCAAGAGATTTTTGGTCTCGTTCACATCTTGGGTGAGCTGATCAAGAGTGACTGAATCCTGTAATTTTTGACTGTTCTGGATTATTTGTCATAAATAAATATATGAAGATATAAAAATTACCTCTATTTTACTCTAAAATCTATAAAAAGCAAAAAAACTTAACTATACTTTCTCAGTGAAACTTGACTTTTCTATGTTTTTATACCTTAATATTATAATTTGTATCAAACAATAAACATCACTTAAAATATAATATAATACCAATTAGATTTGTGCTTGCTTTTTACCCATAAAAAGATACACTTGCAAAAGTGTATCAGAATTTTATTCCTTTAACTAAGAAAATGCTCGCACTTCACAAGTTTATCAATATTTTTGATCTATTGTTTGATTGCAACTGGGCTTTTCTGTCGTTTTATATCCACGATATATTCGCCTATTAAAATATCTCAAAAGCTGGGAAAACCATCCGTGAGGTTAGTGCAACAGGCGAAAAATCTGAAATTTTTACACAACTCCATGCCCACAAAGCAGGAACTCCCACTATGTGAGGAGGACTCTTCATTATTATTATGCTAATTATGATTGCGCTGAGTTTCCTTATCCAGAAACTGGGAATTATCAACTTTTCTCTCTGGAATCCCCAGGAAACCTATATTATTCTTTTTGGATTCTTTAGCATGGGACTCATTGGAGTAGCAGATGACTTTCTCAATATCAAAAACTTCGGAAAAATCAAATGACTTAGCGCAAAAACAAAACTCATAGGAATGTTCCTCTTTTCTGCTTGGATCTCCTATTGGTTTTACTGGGTATTAGGAGTTGACTACATAAACCTTTGGCCTTTAGGTGGAAAAATTGAAATCTGACTCTGGTTTCCGATCTTAACCTTTATCGCCACAATTGCTATCGTGAATGCCATCAACATTACCGATGGACTAGATGGACTCGCAGGAGGCCTAATGATGATCATATTGACCTCACTTGGACTAGTAACCTTTCTAAATGGAACCTACATTGCTACAACTGTTGTAGGAATCTTAGTTGCAGTACTTGGAGCTTTTCTCTTCTTCAACATCAATCCAGCAAAGGTTTTTATGGGAGATAGTGGTGCCTTTTGCTCTTGGAGGAATTCTCTCTGCTCTCATTTATCTTCTCAACATGAGATTTGGAATTGTAATTCCCTTTATCATCATCTTTGGAATCTTTATTCTCGAACTCTGTTCTAGTGGACTTCAAATCTTTTGGAAAAAGTATTTAAAAGAAAACTCTTTGCTATGGCACCGTTTCATCACCTCCTTGAACATAAAGGTATAAAAGAAACAACAATCGTCATGAAAATGTGGTTGATCCAAGGAGTTTTAGCTGTTGACGAATCATCTTAATCCTTGTAGAATACATACTTATGAAACATGAAACCTCTAAATAAAAAAAGACTGACTCTGGATCTTGAGTC
>BNJT01001394.1_pt1 | contig 14445 bp, 21 predicted proteins | sample 8540491 | NCBI WGS metagenome assembly BNJT01 (sample SAMD00202455, study PRJDB9452) | human saliva metagenome | host: Homo sapiens
AGATTTGCATGCACCGCCTTATTTCTATTCATTCTTAAAGCATATAAGATATCGTCAATCTGATTTGGAAGCATGCCTTCTTTTCTTAAAAACCTTAATACGATTTGCATGGGTATTATCTGTTTGTGGCGCAGAAATTTTTGTCTAATTGCAGATTAGATTAACCACCGTCTCTCCAAACATTCCCAATTTTATCAAACAAGAATTTGAATCTGTATATAGATATTTTTCAGCAATACTTCCAATCTGATATAAGACCGGAAAATCATTTTGTAAATTAGATTACATTTTTTCTCCCCCTACCTCACTTTATTGATCAAATCCCAAACCATTTTTCCCATCTTCAATCTTTTGTTATCGCAAAACTCTTCTTACCGGCATCTTTTATAGATGCACCTATGAAAATAACCTTCTTTGTCATCTATAATCAAAAAAACGGTCATGAAAAATCTGTGGTCGTTTTTATTCTCAGGCTCGGGTATTGAGCATTAAACTTATTGATATCTTTTTGTTGTTAAGCTCCCTTTTCCTGCTGTTGCTATCAGTACATCAACTCCTGAACTCTTCTTACAAAGCATGTTTAGCGTATTTAGATCCACATAATTATCAATCAAAATCAGTTTGCTCTGTGCTTTTTCCAATTAGATCTGCAATAAAGCTGAAAGCATCATAGATTTGCCCATCAAAAAGATCTTTTGTTTTACCTCTGTATTGCTCACAATGTAATTGAATACTTCTTCGAGTTTCTTATCTGTTTCTAACTGTTTTAACTCCACTCTATCCAGCCTCGAAAAAGTTGTTGATTTGAAAGCAGGAATTTTTCTCATCTCCACGAAACTATTCATAATCCTTATGCTTACTTCTACTGCAATATCACTTTTAAGGACAGCGGAAAGCATAGCAATGCCTTGTTCCGTAAAAGCATATGGATTCGATGATGAATGTTTCATGGTAGTGAACCGGTCGCAATTTGCGACCAGTTCATTCTTTTCTTCTGCACTAAGTCTAAAGCAAAACTCTTCAGGAAATCTAGCTGAGTTTCTTTTTGACTTGCTCATTCAACCTTTTGGTTTTGAACCTGATATAAATCAGCTAAGTCCCTATCAATCATTACCTGCTTCCCACGAATAGTGTAGATTAGATTTTTGATGCTTGTTTTCCTCTATCGGTATCAAAGTGTTATCATCTTTCATGTGCTAATCCTCCACAAATTCCAAGATATCGCTTGGAGTAAGATTCATTGCTTTACATATTCTTTCTAAGTTTTTCATTGATATATATTCGCCTTTACCCATATTAGCTAAGGTGTTTGAAGTAATTCCTGTTAGCTTGATTAAATCGGTTCTTTTTCATATTCTTTTCTATTAAATGGATCCATAATTTTTTTATAAGAAACACTCACAAAACACCTCCAAAATTATTTTAATTATACCATATAAAATAGCGAAAAACACAACCTGAAGTTACTTTAAAAAGATAGGGGCGATTTATAAAAACGCCTCCGTCTCACACCTAAACAAGTTGCCGATAATACACTTCTCGATGATTCTATAAATGTCAGTATACCTGTATATGAAACCGACCCTAATAAAGCTATACGAGATAGTATAAAATCCGACTCTCAATCAGTGTTTAATCTTTCAAATATGCTTGAAGAGCAATGGGGCCGTAAACCCACTTATGAAGAAATTATAGACTATATAGACCATTTAGTTATTCCAGAAGATGAAGAATACCAATAATATATTTAGAGATTTTTGAATACAAGCGCTATGTTATTGAACTATTAATATATTTAAACAATAAGTGGATGTGAAAAAAACTCGATCGATTTTTGCATCTCCTTTTTGCACTTATTGTGTATAGATGACTGAAATCATACGCAAAAGCGCACTTCCCCTACCCCATAGAAATTCTTTTTGAATCTATGCAGCAGTTCTGTTTCTCATCTTTTTTCTGATATTTATATAAATTATGGCCTATCGCCACGAGTAAAACTTCCAGTTTAACTGAATAAATACCCCTTCGGACAATTCTCTTGTACCAACGGTCGTTTTTCATAATTCCGTAAGTTCCTTCTGCTTGTATCGAACGGTTCATTCGTAATAACGCACCATAGATACTTTCCAGGTTTTCGATTACTTCCTGATAAATGGAAGTTAGTTCCTGATTGATCCGAACAGTTCGATTCTTATCTGTCTTCTTACATTTCTTTTGCATATGGACATCCGCTACAGTCTTCGCATTCATACAGTTATTCCTTACGTTCGTACTAATTTCCCCTCACATCTTTTCTGCATAAAAAAATGGAATGTTTTTATCGTTAGGACATCTCATGACTCCTTGCTCATCGATTCTGAAGTTAACTGCACGAAATGGATCTTCATGATATTTCCGATCCTTAGTTTCCTTTTTAAACATTGGAAATTTCATATACTTTTCAATTCAGTTCTGTTCACAGAAAATATAATTGTTGTATGAGGCATATCCGAACGATACCGGTTCACGTCAACAACTGCAATATATTCATCTGCTACACCAATCTGTACATTATATGCCGACAGAAGCTGATCATTGCCCATGTAATCCTTTTTGATACGCATAAGGGTAGCTGAATTATCTGTTTTAGAGTAACTGTTTCGGTCAGAACCACAGATTTCAATTTTTTGTATGTATTCTTGAAGTTTCCGACAGAAAGTAGTCAAGTGTTCATAATGACGCTGTTCTTTGGATTTTCGCTTTCCGCTTCCGTAAACAAATGTACTTGTATCCAGTTCCCATAAAAGTACCAGTCGCCCAACGATTTCATTCAGATAATCCGGTACATACTCTGTGTTTGTTGTGATCTGCACCCCACTCCATGCGATTTCTGCATTAATTTCCTCAATCTCCGCAGTGATTTTTTCGTAAAGCTTGTAACGGAACTTCTCCGTAGCCTTCTTCCATACCCATGTATACTTGTTTGCGTTTGCTTCAAACTTGGAGCCGTCGATGTAGAGATGTTGCAGATCTACATGCTCCTAGTTAAAGATAGCACGATTGATGTCGTTAAAAATGTTTTTCAATCTTATCTTGAAGTATTTCATTGATGAAATATCCAAAGGTTCTGTATGACGGAGTCCGGTGATCCATGAGATACATGAACCTGATATTAACTTTGCAGTTGTCTTCCACTTCTCTCAGAGAGCAGTAACCGCTAGTCATAAATCCGAAAAGTACTGTTTTTAATATGTTGACCGGATTATATCTGAGTCGTCCGGTTGTGTACTCCGGAATATCCTTCAGATACTTGTTTAAATCGATTCCTCCCATCAATCTGTCAAATGTTAAAACAGGATCCGGCAGATCCAATTAATCTGAAAAAAACAGTGGTAAATATCCTTGTTATGAATTACAATAATTAGTGTGTAAATTTTTCATTGCAAGTTAATTTTACCACAAAAATAGGACCTTCCGCATGAGCGGATGGTCCTATTTCTTTTATGGAGTTATTTCTCAGCCCCTTTTTACCTTCTATCCACTGCACCAACTGGACAAACCGTTAAGCAGTTACCACAATGCAAACAATGCTTATTCTCAATTACATAGGGTATGGTCTCTTGGTTAATGCAATCTTGTGGACAAACTTCCACACACTTACCACATCCGATACAACCATCCGTAATAAAATAACCTTTCATTTCATCTGTTTTAACTCCAAAAGAAAAATTTGCTCTCTCTATAGGCTTTTTAGATAAATCAAACCATTCTCCTGTACCTTCATAAATTTGAAATACTGTCAGGGCCTTTCTTGATTCTGCGGTTGGATATATTTGATACATATATTGATTCTTTTCAAATAACTCAGGGATTTTTTCATATCCAAGTTCTCTAACTTTCCCTCTTACAGATACCGCCACTCTTGACATTGTATCCTCACCTTTCATCGCTGTAAATGCAAGAAATCTCCTGTCCGATAATCTATCATATAAGTTTTTACCTTTTGCGGTCAAAAAATATAAACTTGAATCATCTGCATCCATCATATCAATAGCCGCTGTAACCGGAAGACCTTCGCTATCTACAGTAGCAACTATGACTGTATGAATTTCATCCACTATATATTTCAAATAATTCTTCGCTTCCATCATAATTTTTCCTGTACCCCTTGCTACGTTATATTGTAATATCAAAAATTTACATTAGAACTTTCCATTCTGATTTTTCCAAGTCTTTTTGTCAGCTATGGTTTCCATAATATCCCAGTGTTCTGCAATTTTCCCATTTTCCACACGGAACAAATCATAGAAGGATGTTGCCACACCCCCAAATGTTCCTTCGCTTACTGCAAGTGCATAATCTCCATCAGCCAATACAAAATAAGTCTTATTATATATCATCTGTATTCCCTGTTTTGCCAACGCTTCAAGTGCAGCACCAAGCCCTGAAAGTCCGTCAGCAATTGCTGTATTGTGCTGAATATAATTATCTCCATCGAAGTATGAAGTAAGCCTATCAGGATTTTCTCCACGAAGGACATCTCCTACAAATCCCTCTACAACCTTTCTTGTATCTTCCTTATCCACATCTTTCTTCTCTAAGTTGCCGTCAATCTGCGTATGTCCTGACGGATTAGGTTCAGTTTTTGTAGCCAGATTGTCCCAGTGTTCTGCAATCTTTCCTTCTGAGTCAAATCTGAAAATATCAAATGCTACCTGCTCTCCTGCTCCTGCAAAATTATATACCGTTTGTAGAAACACCTTATCGCCATCTTCAAATGCACGAACATTATTAACTGTTGTTTTTAACCGGTGCCGATGCAAGATATTCAACTGCTCCTACAAAAGCATCTCTTCCTGTTCCATAAGCAAGATTATGCTGAATGTAACCCTCTGCAAGAAGTTCCCTTGCCTTCATTGTATCTCCTGATGCAAATGTGCTGATAAGTGCCAATGCTTTCTCTTTGTTTGTCATGATAATTTCCTCCTGAATTTGATTTATTGCATTGATGTAACCTTCGTTATTTCATCTTGTGGCCTTATATTATCACTATGTGGATGTAATGTCAATAGTTACATCTATTTTTTACGAAATACTTGACAATTGTAAGGAAATAAAAATCAAACTATAAGAATAAAGAAATTACAAAAGAAGTATTGGAAAGTGAACTATCACGGCAGTATGAAAGGATTGTATTCCCTTTGAATAAAAATAATGTAAAAGTTCTACAGAGGTGGTATCAGAGCAAAAGTTTCTTTCGATATAAATAAGCACAGAAAAAGCACATATCTGAAAGATTATAAGTCTTAAAGTTATGTGCCTTGTTTTTTTATACCATTCAATGATTTATACAACCCGAGATTTATCTATGAGATTTCATATTATCTATGGCAAACTTTCCACTTGCTCGCATGACTATAGGAAGCCCTCCACCGGTTTGAATCCATTGACTTGCAAGGTATAAATTGATTATACCTTTGATAATGCTCTTAACATACTTACTTTTTATAACCTTTCTGTGGATTAAAGCTCATATATCCCCCTTTGTAGGCATTACACCAAGTTGTGAATGTAACCGGAGAATACGTTCCAAGCACGATGAGTTTACCCTCAAGCTGAGGGAACTTTTTTCAACCCTTAATCTCAATTCTTCTGCAATTCGCTGTTTTTTTCTTGATTATATTTCTCTTTATTATCTTTTAGCCCAAACCAGTAAGCATAATTTTCAGCATTTTGTAAAACATTACACTGAATAACTCTCTTTCCCATAGGAAATAGTGTTTCATCATAATCATAAACACGCATTCCACAAAAATTGTGTGTTTCTCCTGCAACATCATATTCGTCACAAGGAAAAAAATAATGCTTCCTTTAGGTAATTTCAAATCCGCTTCAGCAACTATTCCAAATGCAACCTGATAACCTGTATTAGAAACATAACCCTCCGGATTCTCATACATGTACCTAAGATTTTTATCCAAATATCCTTCATCAATTAAGTCATAGAAAAGAGAATGTGGGTCTGCACACCAAATATAGTTATCTGAGTTGATAACCTTTCCATTATTACCAATAATACTAACAACCTGCTTATCTGCAATATTTATTTTTTTCAATATTAACGCCTAAATGTAGTTTTTTCCACCCAAAGATTCAAATTTTGCAAGCATTCTACTAACCAAGCCAACAGAACCTCCCTCCGGAATAGTCGCTGTATTACTTGTATAAAAAAAGCATACGATGCAACAAAGGAGAGCGCAATGAAGTTGCTATTAAAGTAATTTTTAAAAATCGCTCTAATGTAATGATTTGTAAAACGATTTGTAAAAGTCTTCCATAGACTGTTTTCCATATTCCTTTATAGCCTTATTAGCATCTTTCATACTCATTCCTAGTTTAATAAATTGTATTATGTTCATATGAGCAATTGAAATATCACATGGCGACTTTTATACACTCTAAGCTTTTTAGCACAGTCAAAAAAACAAATTTAATTCTTTGGTATCTTCCGGAGCAAGTTCTAAAAACTCTTTTCTTGCTTTCTCTAAATTTCTCCACAAATGTAGTGTTACCCCGTCCATTTCCATACAATAAAAAAATATGGCTCACGATAAATCTCCAAACTATCAGAAAGAACTCCTAGATTTTTCCCACATTTTTATATAATTGTTCATCCTTATTGCATCCAACAAGAAAAATGAATGCAGTTATCTATATGATATCCTTGCCTATTCCACCCTGCACACTCACCACCGGGCATTTTGTTTTTTTCGTATATTTCTACTGAATATCCGGCCTGCAATGCATATATTCCGGCACTCAAGCCAGAAACACCTGCTCCAATAATCGCTACTTTTTTACCCATATTCTCTTACTTTCTATATAAGGTCTTAGAACAATTTTAGAGCATCAGACAATACACAATGCTCATACATTACTCTAAGGAACTAAACAAATTCTAATTTGAGATTTGTCGTGAACCTCTTTCCAATAGCGATAGCTTCTGTCACCTTCTCCTTCATGCCATGCATGTTCAGGTGTAATTAAGTTATAAGGCATGATATACACCACCTTTGTTTGAGTAATACACACTGGCTCTCCCAAACCGTTGAGAATAATATTATATTCTCCTACCTGTGGAATATGCTCTCCGACTTCATATAGTTCATATGCTAATCTATTTTCTTCTCAAATCTAAACATCCCATCTCTAAATTGTGAATCGATTTCTTCATCCATACTGTCCTTTTCGTTAGGATCGGGATGATGCTTATTAAAAAACTCTACAATGTGAAAGCCACATCTGTTTACATAAAAATGGATATTGCGTTGTTCAAAATATGGGGTTACCGTCTCCCAAATTTTTTTACTTTAGGATACATTTTTTTCAATCTCACGCCATGCTCGCATATCCAATTCCCTTACTGTGAACATTTGGAGCAACAAACAGCAAATCCAATTCACCTTTTTCACCCTTAACATTTATTACAATTCCACCGACTTTTTTTATTATTGTAAATGATACGATAAGCCTTTTCCGCCTGCAATAGAGCGTTCAATTGTCTTTCTTGAAATAATTTGTCCATCTTCTTCGAAGTGGTTATCTCTAAGACCAAACTCCACCATTGCACCATAATTAAATGCTTCTTGATTATCTAATATAAATTGCTCCCTATCATCTGATTTTAACTGTTCAAGAATAACATCACTCATAAGTCATCCTCCGGAACTTCTAATTTGTACTAATTTTGTACTAAAAACATACATAAAATCGCCACAAACCCATGTATTTAAAGGATTTGTGGCGTTATTTATTTACTCAAGCTCAATAGTTCCCGGTGGCTTGCTGGTGATATCATAGAGTACCCTGTTTACATGGTCTACCTCATTGATAATCCTGTTGGTCACCTTTTCAAGTACTTCCCAAGGGAGTCTTGCGACCTCTGCTGTCATAAAGTCTATTGTCTTAACTGCACGAAGTGCTATGGCATAGTCATAAGTTCTGTAATCACCCATTACTCCTACGCTTCTCATATTTGTAAGAGCTGCAAAGTACTGGTTGATTTCCTGTGAAAGTCCTGCCTTATCTATCTCCTCACGGTATATAGCGTCGGCGTCCTGAACTATCTTTACCTTCTCGGCTGTAACTTCACCGATAATTCTGATTCCGAGACCCGGTCCAGGGAACGGTTGACGGAATACAAGATGCTTCGGTATACCAAGCTCAAGTCCCGCCTTTCTTACCTCATCCTTGAAAAGATCTCTAAGCGGCTCTATGATTTCCTTGAAATCAACATAGTCAGGCAGTCCTCCTACATTGTGATGTGACTTTATAACTACACTCTCTCCACCAAGTCCCGATTCTACAACATCAGGGTAAATTGTTCCCTGTACCAAGAAATCTACCTTACCGATTTTTTTCGCCTCTTCTTCAAAGACTCTGATAAATTCCTCACCTATTATCTTACGCTTCTTTTTCAGGCTCGCTTACACCTGCAAGTTTTGAGTAGAATCTCTCAGCTGCATTTACTCTGATGAAGTTCAGCTTATAATTGCCGTTCGGTCCGAATACAGCCTCAACCTCATCCCCTTCATTTTTTCTAAGAAGTCCATGGTCTACAAACACACAAGTAAGGTTTTCACCTACCGCCTTGCTGAGCATTACTGCTCGCAACTGATGAGTCAACACCGCCTGAAAGTGCACAAAGTACCTTACCGTTGCCTACCTTTTCTTTGATTGCCTTTATACTGTTTTCTACAAAGGCATCCATTTTCCAGTTACATTCACATTTACAGACATTCTTTATAAAGTTTCCAAGCATTACATGTCCATACTCTGAATGCAAAACTTCAGGATGGAACTGTATTCCGTAGAGATTCTTTGCTGTGTTCTCATATGAAGCTACAGGACAGTCATCACTATGTGATGTAATCTCAAATCCTTCACCAATTTTACTTATATAGTCTGTATGGCTCATCCACACAATGCTTTCCTTCGGCACATTCTCAAATAATGCACTGTCAGCCTTATCAACTGTAAGCTTTATTTTACCGTATTCTCTTACGCTTGCCTTTTCTACCTTTCCACCAAGCAGATGCTGCATAAGCTGTGCACCGTAGCATAGTCCAAGTACAGGAACTCCAAGTTCAAAAAGCTCTTTTGAATATGTGGCTGAATCAGGCAGATAGCAACTGTCCGGTCCTCCTGTAAGTATGATTCCCTTCGGATTTTTCTTCTTGATATCTTCTAAAGGGGTTTTATATGAGTAAATCTCACAATATACATTGTTCTCTCTTACTCTTCTTGCAACTAATTGATTGTACTGACCTCCAAAGTCCAAAACAATTATAAGTTCCTGCTTTAATTCCATCTGTATCTCCTATACTTGATAAATTAATTTTACTTACAATAATATATCCTAAATAGAAAAACGCAAAATATTCTCTCGCTTTTTAAACGTATAATTTTACTTTTCAGGTTTGTCCTTCGCAACGCTTGTTGAAACTATAAAATTTCTCATATTCTTATTTTTCATCAATTCGTATATAAGCATAATACTCATTCCAGAATATAGAATCACTGTTGGTACGCCATGATATTCCATATACAGAGTCTGTAGGCTCAGATTCATTCGGTATTAGCCAAAAGTTTCTTTTTTTAAAAAAATATTTTTTTACATTATCTGTATCAAAAGTATCTAACAGATCCAGATCTTCAAGCTTAATATCTATGCCGGCATTTTTCACTGCATTCTCACAGTCCTCATCCATATATAAATTCACGACCTTCGAATCTGTTATATTCACATCTTTATCAAGACTTCCATACAAATCTATTGCGCCTATAAGTGTATCATCTTTGACTAATAAATATGGTGCTCCCCTTAGAGTCTCTCCGGTACTTCTATATCCCTTTTCTACAGTAAGACTCTGATTTCTCTCATACTTGGTATAAGAACCGCTTGTCAGCATTTCACTGTATTCGTATGTATTCTCATCATTCATGATGTATATATCAAATCCCCCGTCTAAAAGGTCTTCTACACTTGTCTTACTCAGTGTTACTTTCATCCCTCCTACAGTCATTACAGGGGGCTTTACCGGTAAACCTATAAGAATATATCCGAAACATAAAAAGACAAACAATAATGCCAATACTGCAAGTGAAAATATAGCATTATATGTTCGCTTTCTAGCATTAAAAAAAGCTCTCACAGGTATTGCTATAATCATTCCGCCAAGAGCAGCAACCCCTGAGCCCATAACGTTCATTAACTTCAGCACTATCAGTACCGTGATAACTATACTTATAATATACAAAAATATCTCACCAATTTTCATTTTACTTGTATCGGTTTGATTATTTGCCGCTCCACTCATACCGTATACTGAACTTTTTTTCAGCATGCTTCTAAGCCAAAGTGCTATAGCAGTAAAGCAAACTCCTAAGAATACCATTAATCCTATAAATAATAATCTGACGCTCATACTTCCCTCCTATTTACGAATTTACATATGATTATTCTACCATATTTTATATAATTTTTTTAATTTTTTTGCAAAAAAACATTCCAAATTTCTTTTTTTCATATGTTATCATAACACAAATTTTTTTCTTTACTGAGGAATAAGGAAAAATTAGCGCCAGGGCTTCGGGGATTCCCAAGTCGACGAGGTAAACAGTTATCGAAAGATTCGGCGGATGCTGTTTCGGAGTAGTGCATCGTAAGAGAAAGAAAAAAAGCGAAATCAATATCGTAACAAAAGCTTTCTTCGCACAATAAACAATTAAATAGGAGAAAAAAATACGATGTGCGGTATTGTTGGTTTTGTTGGGCAGGGGAATACAAAGGATATTCTACTGTCCGGTCTTTTCGCGTCTTGAATACAGAGGCTATGATTCTTCCGGAATAGCCCTGTATTCTCATCCTTTTACTGTAGTAAAATCTGTAGGTAAATTGGAAGAATTGAAAAAGGTTGTAGATTCGGGGGAATGTGATTTTCCATGCTCTATGGGAATCGGTCACACACGTTGGGCAACTCATGGTAAGGCTGATGAAAAAAATTCTCATCCACACTTATCTATGAATAAAGAAGTGGTGCTGGTTCATAACGGTATTATTGAAAAATTTTTGCAGATTTAAAGAACTTTTTTGCAAGGGAAAAGGATACAGTTTCTACTCGGAAACTGATACCGAGGTTGCTGTAAAACCTGATTGAATATTTTTTTACTTGAAAGAAAAGAATATTTTTAAATACTCTCTTCTTAGTACAAAGAGAGTTGAAAGGTTCTTACGCCTTTGCAATTATGTTCAGAGATGATGCAAATACTCTTTATGCAATGAGAAAGGACAGTCCTTTAATTGTAGGAAAAGGTGAAAATTCTTTTTTTATATTGCGTCAGATATTTCCGCATTTTTTGGACTATACAAATGAAATATATGTCTTGGAAAACAAGGAGATTTTAAGCCTTTCCGAAAATGAAATACATATTTATAACAAAAAAATAAGGAAGAGGTAAAACGCTCTTCCACTATAGCCGACCTTGATCAAAGTCGAATTCATAAAGGGGAATATCTGCATTTTATGGAGAAGGAGATCTTTGAACAGCCACAGGCTGTAAAAGATACTCTGCTTTATGCCTGCGGTAAAGAAAATGATGACTTTTCCTATGAAGCCTTCTCTATGAGTGAAAGTGACTTTAAGGATATTAGAAGAGTAAGAATAATTGCATGTGGATCCGCTTACCACGCAGGCTACGTATTAAAATCGGTTTGTGAAAGCCTGGCAAGAATTCCGGTACAGGTGGAGCTTGCAAGTGAGTTTCGCTACAATCATCCGATTTTAGAAGACGGCGAACTGGTTATCAGTATAAGCCAGTCAGGAGAGACTGCGGATACTTTGGCTGCAGTAAAAGAAGCAAAGAAATTGGGAGCAAAAACTCTTTCCATTGTAAATGTCAAGGGATCTGCAATTGCCGTAGAATCCGACTTTGTCTTTTTATACACAGGCAGGACCTGAAATTGCAGTCGCCACTACAAAGGCATATAGCTGTCAGCTTGTTGCCGGCTATATTTTCTCCCTGCTTTTAGCTAAAGCAAAGGGTAAAATTAAAGATGAAGAAGCTCGAAACCTTAGAGATGAACTTTTCAGTCTCCCGGGTAAGATTCAACAAAGTCTTTCCCTGGATAGTGAAATCCTACCTATGGCAAAGAAGCTTAAGGACTCAGACAATATTTTCTTCCTCGGAAGAGGTCTTGACTGGGCCATCTCCATGGAAGGAGCTTTAAAGCTTAAAGAAATCAGCTATATTCACTGTGAAAGCTACAGCGACGGTGAGCTAAAGCACGGTACAATCAGCTTAATAGAAAAGGACAGTCCTGTGATTGCTCTTCTTTCCCAGGAGGAACTCGCCGGAAAAAGTATTTCAAATATTCACGAGGTGAGAAGTCGAGGGGCAAAATGCTTTGCTCTCACTATGGAAGATATTTCAATCGAGGAAGATGACTTTGCTAAAATACTTAGTGTACCGAAAAACCCATCCTCTCTTTGCCGGAAGCCTTTTTGGTAGTTCCACTACAGTTTCTCTCCTATCAGGTCAGCCTCTTAAAGGGATTGGACCCTGATAAGCCAAGAAACCTGGCAAAGTCTGTTACGGTGGAATAAATATTTTTTTATTTATTATTTATTTGAAGTGGCATCTATATTTAATATTTCATTCAATATAGATACCGCTTCTTATCGATTATCATACTTAATTTATACTCTTTACCTCTATTGCAAATGTATCAACCCCCGACAAACTTATCTAAGTAAATCAGACAATACATATTCTCCATTATGAATATTTGCTGTTCTACGGTACTCTCTTATAGCTTTTACCAATGTCTGAGGATCACTAAAGTACTTCTTCACAAAATTATACGATTTTACATCATGCATCCTAAGACTTGATTTACAAAATTCACTTGGCTTTTTCCCTGAACGTTTAAATTGATCATATGCTCCTTCTGCAGAGCCTTCACATATACATGCCTTATATTTTTGCTAATTTCATCATATTGACTCCCTAGCTAATTGAAGCATCAAGGTTTTTCTTCAAAAGCATATATGCTTCATATGCCGGAGTTGTTCCTTCAAGAAAACCGCTCTGATATGCATCACTCTTTTTAATGTCGTTGCGTTTCAATATATTACTCAAATTTTCTACTGTAATTCCATTTCTATTTCTTACAATACAAATTCCATCATTTCTATCATACTCGTCAATCAGTTCCGGATAATGTGTAGTAAAAACAAGTGTTCCACCGTTTCTGTTAAGTCTACTGTCCATAAAGAAGCGCATCATAGTTGTAACAATTTCTTTATTAAAGTGATTTTTCAATTTCATCTACCAAAAGATATCCCCCGGACTGAAGAACTTCTTTTATCATTGAGAATATAATGATACCCTTAATTGTACCGGATGACAAATACTGTTCAAGATCTGTCGCATTATTCAAAATAATCTCTTCATCGTCCCTGAATTTCAAATGGATAAATATTTTTTTCCCTCTATCTGCTCAAAACACAATTTTTCAATTGTCGGATCAAGAAATGCAATTACATCTAGTGGAATGTCTTCAGTAAACGGAAGTACATTTACATTTGTATATGAAAGTAAGCTGAATATTTCCACCGTTTCATTTTCTTTTTTATTGTGTGCAATAATAAAACTTACATCCTCTGACAGGTATGCCTCATCTTTGTTACGTTGTTCTATAGGTTTCATTCCTGTAAAATCTGTAAGATATTTTTTTGACTTAACTGATGCTATCGACTTCTCCCAAAGACTTTCAGATAGAATTGAATATATATACTCTCCTGTTTTCGTCTTTTTTAGATGTTATTACAGTTTCCAAACAACAGATATAGCTACGCTTATCATAAAAATATGTGTGAATTGTAGCTTTTTCTGTCCCACCAAGAATGCTTTTTTCTTCTACGTGGTTGATAGGGTTATTATTCAAAATATTCAAAGCCAGGCTGATAAACTTTAGCACTGAAGTTTTACCTGATGCGTTGATACCAATAAACGCACAGGCAGAATGAAGATAATAGTTATCCCTCAAACAATAAAGGTTATCTTTATCCTCTTCACTAACTCAGCTGCTGCGTATAGAAACAAATGTCCAATTCTTTTTTGAATAATGGAAGTCCATTAGCTGTAATGCGAAGTATCTTCATCTACTATTCTCCTCTAAAAAAACATCTTTTTCGTTTTTTTATTTTTTTATTTAATCTGATTATATATTATAATTCAGAATATATCAACGGATTATATGTTTTTTTAAATTTTAACTTCTTACTTGATATATTATTATCCCATTCCAACATTTGACAAAGAACGTAAAAAAACTCCGGAACATTGTTCCGGAGCGTAATATTGCAATATATAATTATCTCTTTGAGAACTGTGGTGCTCTTC
>BNJT01002774.1_pt1 | contig 14415 bp, 13 predicted proteins | sample 8540491 | NCBI WGS metagenome assembly BNJT01 (sample SAMD00202455, study PRJDB9452) | human saliva metagenome | host: Homo sapiens
GCATATAAAAAGGCGCCCGCCTCGTGGCTTGAAAACCACAAGGCGGGCACCTCTTTTCTAGAGAACTGCGGACGCTACACGAAGGTAGGTATCCACTGCTACTGTGCTAAGCGTTGCGTTAGATAATTTCTAGCGCAATGTCCATGTGCAGCGGCTCGGTTGCATCGATGTGGTACTGGCTGTGTACCGGCGAGCCCCACGAGTCGTCTCCACCAACGCCGAGCTGACCTGCCAGGATACGCAGGTAGGTGCGGTTGTTCTCGGGCAGCTCCCACTGGTAGGAAGCTTCCTCAATCTGGTAGGAGGAGTAGGGCAGGAGCGATACGTGCAGGCCCTCACCGGCAGTCTGCAGCTGGCGGACACGGAAGCCGTGGTTGCTGTCGTTCGTCACTTCAGCCCAACGGACACCCATGTGGTTGCCGCTTTCCTGAGGTACCAGGTACGGTGCGTAGTCCTGCTCGGGGGTGCTTTCCCACACGCCCAGGCGGACGCCGCTGCAACGGTCGGGGTAGGAGTCACCGGGGCCGAGGCCGTAGTAACGCAGGTGTGAGAACTCGCCGGGCAGTGCCCATTCCAGACCGAATGCGGGCAGGGACGGTGCGTCCTTCTCGCCGGGGTAGTCGATGGTTACTCGCACGTTGCCGGTGCTCTGTGCTTCGTAGCGGACCGTAACAGCGGTGTGAGCGGGGGTTGCCAGCTCATAGGTGTAGGTCACTGCCACGCTGTCATCGCTGGGCTGCTCGACAGCAACGTTAGCGCAACGGGCGTAGCGGCCTGCAACGGTCCACTGGGCGCGTTCGAAACCGTGTCCGGCGCCGCGGTCGTTGTCGGTCAGGGGCCTGAAGGTGGTGAGCTTCGGGGGGCGAATAACATGCTCGGTGCCGTTGTGTACCCAGGAGACGATGCCGCCCTGAGTGCGGGACAGAATAACTTCAGCCTGGTTGTTGCGCAGACCGACGTTCCAGCGGCCGACGGTCACCGTCGCATCTGCTGCGCCTTCAGCGGTGTTTGCTTCAGCCTGCGATGCGGGGATGACGTACTGACCGAAGGCAATTTCGTGTCCTGCAGGAGCCCATGCGGCGTCTTCAGTGAGCACGAGGCTGACGTCCAGGGTTACTTCTGCGTTGTCGGTAGCGTATTCTTCCAGGGGCCAGGGAATTGCCAGCTCGTGGGTGGATTCCGGGGCTACGCCGAAGAAGTAGTCTTCCTGCCACTGAGGAACGCCGTTGACCAGCAGGCTAGCTTTGAAGGTGTAGTCTGCGGTGGAGGTGAAGAGGTTGTCGTTGACGACCGTCACGCCCTTCTGGTCGGGGGTGATGCGCAGGTTGGAGTACACTGCCTTCACTTCAGCGACCTTGGGGCTTACCTTGCGGTCGGCGAAGAGGATACCGTCACCGGAGAATTCGTAGTCGCAGGGGCGTTCGCCGAATGCGCCACCGTAGGCGAGGTATTCGGGGGCGCCTTCGCTCTCACCGGGGTGCCAGAGTGCCTGGTCAATCATGTCCCAGATGAAACCGCCCTGGTAGTGGGGGTAGCGTTCCAGTGCGACGTATTCGTCGATAGCGCCGACCGAGTTGCCCATTGCGTGCATGTATTCGCACATGATGAAGGGCTTCTCAGGGTTGTTCGACAGGTACTTTTCAACGACGTCAGCGTGGGTGTACATACCGGATTCGATGTCGGTGACGTCATCAAATTCGCGGTGCCAGGTGATGCCTTCGTAGTGTACGGGGCGGTTGGGGTCCAGTTCGTGGACTCGGCGGTACATGGAGCGGAATACTTCGCCGCCGTATGCTTCGTTACCGAGCGACCAGATTACTACGGAGGGGTGGTTGTAGTCGCGGCGCATCATGGATTCTACGCGGTCAACGCAGGCGCCTTCCCATTCCATGCGGGAGCCGGGGATTGTGGTCTCGGGGGTGGGAATGTCACCGGGGGTGCACCAGGAGCCGTGAGTTTCCAGGTTTGCTTCGTCAACCAGGTAGATACCGTATCCGTCGGCCAGGGCGTAGAAGCGTGAATCGTTGGGGTAGTGGCTGGTGCGGATAGCGTTGATGTTGTGCTGCTTGCAGAAGAGAATCTCTGAAGTCATGTCTTCAACGGTCAGGACGCGGCCGGTACGCGGGTGGAACTCGTGGCGGTTGACACCCTTGAAGAGGACTCGGTGACCGTTGAGGGTCATGATTCCGTTCTCGATGCGGAAGCGACGGAATCCGACGCGCTGGCTGGTGGATTCTACGGTCTTGCCGTCGTGGAGCAGATCCACCGTCAGAGTGTAGAGAGAGGGAGATTCAGCCGACCAGGGAGCGATACCTTCAAGGGCGTCGGAGGAGATGCGCACGGATGCGTCTTCGGCGGCGACGGTACCAGACCAGATGACCTGGGTGCCGTCAAGGACGCTAGCCTGCAGGGTGTACGCCTTGATTTCTTCACCATTGAGGGTGACGAGAGCGTCCAGGTGTGCTTCGCCGGTGGGTGCATCGTAGTCTGCTTCAACGGTGAGGGAGGCGATGCTGACTGCGGGGCGGGCTACCAGGTTCACAGCGCGGAAGAGGCCGTGGAAACGCCACGAGTCCTGGCCTTCCAGCCATGAAGCGCTCGAGTATTCGTAGCATGCGACGGTCAGGGTGTGGTTGCCTTCTGCGCCCTTGCTGACGATATCGGTGATGTCGAAGGAGGTGGTGGTGTAACCGTCTTCTGCGTAACCAACGAAGATGCCGTCGACCCACACGTAAATTGCGGTTGCGAAGCCTTCGAAGGCGAGCGTGATGCGGCCTGATTCGCTCAGCATCTTCTTGAGGTCGCCCTCCAGGGTGAAGTGCTTGCGGTAGAGGGCTACGTGGTTCTTCTCGGGGATGTGAGGAGCTTCGGGGTTTTCGTGGCCGTCCCAGGGCATCTGGATGTTGACGTAGGCGGGGCGCCAGAGTCCCTCAGTTTCCAGGGTGGCGGGGACGGGGATGCTCTGGTAGTCGCTTTCGTCGAGGGCGGGGGCGGCGAATTCTGCGGTGGTGACATCAATTTCTGAGGCCCATGCAGTGCGGACAGCCCACGTGCCGTTGAGGCTCTGCTGGGGGTTTGAGGAGTGATGGTCGGAGTGCGCTGCTTCCCTGTTGACAGCGTACACAGTGGGGTCATCAAGCCACGCTGCTGAGGGTGACTGGGAGGAGACTACGGGAGTCGTTTGTTCGGTGGAAGACATGTCTTCCTTCCTCTCGTATACATCTTTGTTTGGTCCCTTTAAGAATGCCGGAAGGCGTGATGATTGCCGCCTACATTCTGTTCATTCTTTTCCCGCAGAACTTGGCTCTGGTCTACGTGGCACTGGTCCTAATAGCCTCACCGCGCAGAACATTCAGACGTTCAACACGGCTGCTTTCTATGTGCCGCTGGCTATTATTGTGTGCTCGTTCCTCGCCTTCTTCTTCAAGGTTTCTATCTCTGAGAAGGAACACGCGAAGATTGTGAAGGAGCTTGAGGCGAAGCTTGCTTCTGCATAGGTAAAAGCAGGGTAGGTCCTTCACCGCATGAGAGAGGCGCCCGCCTCGTGGGTTTATTCCACGGAGCGGGCGCCTTTTAGGTGTAGAAGCTACGCGCTTCTAGGCTGAAGCTTTTAGGAAGCAGAAGCCGAGGACGAAGAGGAAGAAGTACGCATACCGGTCAGCTTCCACGCACCGTTCTCGTAGACACCGTGCAGGGTGCGCTCCACATCGTTCTTACGGTCCGAATCGGAGGAAGCGTTCTCCACACGGTCCTTGCTTGCGATGAACTCACCGCTGTCCATGGTCAGGCGGATATTCCAGTTGTAGGCGTCGCCATCACGCTCGGGCTGTGCGGTGAGCATGGTGATGGTGACGGACGGGTCCTGCATCCAAATCTTGCCCTGCTGCAGGCCAGCACCCAGGGTGCCTTCTTCGGGTTCGAGCATGTTCTTCAGCTCGGAGTTGTCAACCGCGCATTCACGCAGGGGTTCGGTCTTGCCGGTGCGCATGTAGTATTCAATGGCTGCGCCGAAGAATGCGATGGACTGGTACAGACCCTCGACGCTGTTCTCGTTGGCAACGGCGGGCTTCACGGGCACGGGGGCGTTCTTGGACGGCTCGGTGCGGGTTGCGGGCTGGTAGTCGGAAGGCTTGGAGGTGTAGCCGTCGAGGGTTGCAACGCCGGAGTAGTCGGTGCGTGCGGTCTTAGAAGTCGACGCGGAAGCAGATGCGTTGCCGCTGGTTGCCTGGGGCTGAGCGCCGCAGGCTGCGAGGAGGGTTGCGCCGCCGGTTGCTGCGAGCAGGCCGAGGGCGGATCGGCGGGTTACGTTCTTCATGGGTTCTCTCTATCTGTGGTGCATTTTCCGCACCGTGGTGCGGGTGATGCCTACGGCATCTAACGGGAAGACGGCACTACGTGAGTGTAGTGCCGTCTTCCAGTATATGTTTATTGGGCTTGGGATTCTTTAGCCGCCGTAATAGTAGTAGTGGCTGTAGGAGCTACCGTAGTAGTCGCTGATAACGATGCGGGTGCGGCGGCCGTAACGGTCGGAGTAGTAGCGGTTGTAGGGGGTGCGGCGTACGGTGGGGCGGTAGGTGGTTGCCTGTGCGGGGGTGAGCAGTGCGCCGAGGGCGGTTGCTGCGCCTGCGCCTGCGGCGGCGAGTGCTGCGCGGCGGGTGAGGCGTGCGGGCTTCTTGGTGGCCATGATATGCCTTTCGGGGTTGGTGTTTCTGTGAAGTGACGTGGCGTGTGCACGGCGTGCGGCTGTGCATTAACCATTTCTTATTGTAAGCCTCAACGTTAATGTTTTTACGTGCAGAGTGCACCTTCTAGTTGAGGCTTAAACCATGCGGGCTAGTCCACGTTTTTCTGGCAGAAAAATTACGGAAATATTGGTTGAGAAACACGCCGGGCACACGCTAAATGCGGGCTGAAACGCGGGCTACATGTCTACTTCGGCGAGGCCCGAAATTTCCTTATCCTTGATGTGCGGGATGGTGGAGTTCCAGTTCATCCACGCCTTGACCTGGGCGGCTTCTTCGGGGTTGTTCATGTCTGGCCAGCGCTCGTTTTCGATCCTGAATCGGGTCATTGCGAGGAGGGGGTAGCCCTCATAGATGGGCCCGAAACGCGCAATGCGCTTACCCGATTTCGTGTCGAAGGAGACGGAGTCTGAAATTTCACTGTCGGAACTCTGCGTATACGTGACCTTATCGATCGCGTTGAGCGGGTAGAAGGTTTTATTGTCGTGCCCGTTGTCCTCTTCGAATCCTTCCGGCGAGATTTTAGTGTAAGAACCAGCGGTTTCGTTAAAGACATATAGAAGAAAGCACGTGAAGAGGAAAGCTCCGACATCATATAGAAAATGGAATCCTATATCGCCCAGCAGATGCACCATAAACATCAGAGCAGGGGTCATGGGAAGCGCGACGGCAAGCACAATTATTTCGGAGCGGTCGCTTCGAGTAATGTAAATGTTTTTGGCGTACAGCTTCTTGTCTCGGCGTCGGTTGATTTCGTAGACAATGATGGACCGGAATATCTTGTACGCCTGTAGGACATTTACTACGCCCCAGAGGGCAATCATGGTGTAGTTCATCATCATGGTGGTCAACTACCCTTTCTGTTTTATCGGTGACCGGCGGCCTTCCGGCAACGATGCGGAGGGTGCAGGCTCGTTCTCAGAGTAGCCGAGGAAATTAGGTGGTTAAGCCCAGATTCGCGTTATCCGCGGAGTGGTTGCCGAGTCTTCACCGGAGCATTGCGTCGAGTTAACCTTCTGGTCAGATACCGTGCGATAGGCTAAGGATGTGCCCGCCATCTCACCGGGGCGAGCACGATTCACCAACCACTACCGCACAAGGACGTACATACCATGAGCACAACCAAGGTAAGCAGCGAAGCGCACAAGGCAACGAAAGCCTAGAAACCTAGCGCAGAATAACAGCCCACAACCCAGAAAGAAGGTGAAGAGCAGTGAAAAAGAACTCCCCAAGGAAAAAGAACGTTTCAAAGAAAAGGAACACCCCAAAGAAAAAGAGTTACCCAGAGGTAAATTACGTTACCGAAACTGGGGCTTCAAAGAAGATTAACAAAAAGAGGTACGTCAAGAAAAAGAAGAATAAAGTCGACTTCATAGAGTATCTTCGCGACATAGCAAAAGATGTATGGGATGCACGTGGCTCCATCATAACCGTAGTAGTCATTCTAGGGTTCTTCGCGTCCTTACATTTTATGACCAACTACAACCCGGGCAATGAATCCGCTATCTGCACTGTTACCTCAGTCGAAATCATTGAGCACGAGGACCCCTACTCAATCTCTGGTGAATTCGAAACGGAAGAGTGCGGAATCATCACATCGAGCAAATCCCCTGATGGTATCCCCATCCGCAAATACCTCCAGAACTTTAAGACGGGCAAGAAATACAGGGCATACAAGTCCTTCTCTACCCGTAACGATGAATTCGACTTCAGCGTCCTCCGCTTTGAAGAAATCAAAGAGTAACCCCTCCCCCCCGCAGAAAGGATCCCACCGTGAGCTTTATCGGCGAATTTATTATCGACTTTATTGGAGAGGCCATCGCGTCCTCACCCACACTGCAGCGAGTGCTTCTGTGGATTCTTTTCTCTGCGTCCGTGCTTCTCATGCTTGTCCCCGTCATGACGGGCGAGTACGCGTGGAGCATCCTATCCATCTCCACGATGCTGTTTTCCGTCGTGATGATTGACGGCACGCGTGAGCACGGTGTGCAGGATGCAAAGAACGGCGGCGCGTACCATTACTTTCTGCTGACGGTGGGCACGTTCTGCGTTGCCGCGATTGTTCTGCTCGCTGCTCTCTCCCTGGCGGGTGTCCCGCCGGTTGCCTCCACCCCGCAGGTGGACGGTATCAATTTCGCGCCCTGGTATGTGGTGGTGTCCGCGCTGGTTCTGCTGCTGTTCTTCTACAATGCCGCGCAGCCGAGCGAGGAGATCCCTAACCTGCACCGTATGGAGCGCATCAACCGGTATGTGCGCACCGTGGTGCTGGGTGTGAGCGCCCTGATGGTGCTCTTCTGCCTGGTTATTCCGGTGGTTTCGTTCGCTGCTGCCGGTTATGAGCCTGTGGGTGTTTCAGTGGTGCTGTGCCTGGTGCCGGTTTTCCTGATTTTTGTGCGCCGCACCCTGTTCAAGCTGTGGGCGGCGACCTTTGAGGAGGGCACTGCCGGGTATGGCGTGTTGCGTGGCTTCTGCGTAGCCCTGGTGGGTTTGGGCGGATGTTTGGCGGCGGCCCGTCTTGCCGTGGATGTTGTGCAGTCCGGTAGTGGGTTGTCGCTGGTGTACGTGGTGCCGGTGATCGCCTCGTACCTGCTGGTGAAGAGGTACCTGACCGTGGGTGTTGCTATCCCCGAGAAGGAAGATGAGGAGGACCCGGAGGCAGAACCTACAGCAAGCTAAACCGTGGAACCCCGCGAGTTGAGGAGCCTTGTGCGCCAAGCGCACGGTCTAGGACGATTCGCACACCGGGGTATCCTTGGGGGAAGGTACGCCACCTGCGGGTGGTGCGCTTCCGGATATTCACCAACCACACGAAACGAGAACCCGTCATGCGCATTTTTCCTGATTATTATCTGGGGCATTATGGCCTTCATCTCGGTAACCGGGACGCTCTATATCATTATCAACTATGAGATTCAGCGATGGAAGGATATGGAGCGCCGCCGCCAAGGCGCGTATATCCGACGGGTTAATCAGGCCGAGGCTCTTCTAACAATATTTACCCCTGGGTTCCCGTGCCTTTTTTTCTTTACCTTCATCTTGTTGACGAGGGTTCTGCGGGTATCTTCTATGAATCAATTGCATTACTTGGGTCAATTGGGCTCATGATGTATGCCTGGTACGTACACGTTGCCTACGTGAAGATTTCCCCTGAAGGTATTGAGCAGCGTATGTGGTCAGCACGCACGACCGTCTATCCCTTCAACGCTATTGACGGCATTGAATACTACGAAGCAACCTCTACAGATGACCAGGATCTTGTGTCTTTCTACAGTAAATCCGGAAAACTCATTGCCGCCTTCTGCCCGATTATTCACAAGAATTATCGTCTAATGGCGATTGTGCGGTTCAGGATTGAGAACGAGCGTTGGCCTGATATGGATAATCCGAGTGATATTGCTCGGGTGGATGCTCTAGATAGTGGCCCTGATACAGTCCCGTACTTCAGGGGAAAAGAGAAAGTCACCGGCCTCGCCGACGTTGATATGTAGCACCGCGCGACAGCCGATACGATAGCCCTAAACACCGAACTCTATTCACCAACCACACGAAACGAGAAACCACCACCATGCGCACTTTCCTGATTATCTTCTGGGGTGTCTTCGCTGTATTCACTACAGTTGCGACGTTTTACGTCATCATCAATTACGAGGTGCAACGTTGGAAAGATAAAAAGCGGCGGCGCGAGGGTATTTATATTCGACGAGTTAATCAGGCTGAAGCTCTCTTGATGATATTTACTCCCGCCTTTCCGTGCCTTATGTTTGTAGGTCACATATACGGTCCTAAATCATTAGATATAGCGACTGAAATAGCGGCCTTATTACTATCGGCTATGTTCATTTCTTTCTTGCGTTATGTGCATGTCGCTTATGTGAAGCTTTCTCCCGAAGGTATCGAGCAGCGTGTCTGGTCAGCTAACCCAACGGTCTACCCGATAGGTGCGATTGATAGCGTTACCTATTACGAGACTGTGGATGTTGAAGACCAGGATATGGTGGGCTTCTATACCCGGTCAGGTAAACAGATTGCTGCCTTCGGTCCGACCACCCACAATAACTATCGAATCTTGGCGATTGTGCGGTTTAGGATTGAGAACGAGCGTTGGCCTGATATGGATAATCCGGGTGATGTGGCGCAGGTGGACGCGCTTGATAAGAGGGGTATGACAATTTCTTATTTCAGGGATTTGGAGAAGGTCTCCGGTCTTGCCGACGTCGACATGTAGCACCGCATAGAGAAAGCCCCTGGGCTGAGAGATTACCTCTCAGCCGAGGGGCTTTCTGCGTACACCAGGGTCAGCCAAGAAACTCGGGCGGATACGGGTCCAATCCCACCCGCCGGTGAATGGTCGCCCAGTCTTCACCCGAGCCTTGCACCAAGTTAACTTTTTAGCCACCTAACCCATAGACCATCAAAGTACTCGACAATTCAACTTGTCAGAGCTTTCAAACACATAGAGTATCCTTGGGAAATGTACGCCACCTGCAAGTGGTGCGCTTCCGGATATTCACCAACCACATACGAAAAGAGGACTTTCATGTCTGAAAACACCCCGCAACCGGCTACACCGCAGCAGCCGCAGTTCACCCAGCAGACACCCGCTACACAGCCCGCATACGGCGCACCCGTCGAGGCTCCGAAGAAGAAGTGGGCGGCAGTAACCGCACTGGTTCTGGGTATTATTTCCGCTCTGACCGGCATCCTTGTTATTGGTTCGTTCCTGACCATCCCGACCATTATTTTCGCTGTAATCGCTCTGGTCATGGTTAAGAACGGCACCGGCAAGGGTAAGGGCATGGCGATTGCCGCTCTCGTGCTGGTTCTGGTGGCGTATATTGCGACCTTTGCTTTCTTCCAGATTCGTGCGGCGAACCTTGAGAAGTCTAACCGAGAGGCCCGTGAGGTTATCCAGAAGTGCGAGAACCACGAGCCCGGCTACTACATCATTGAGAAGGATGGTAAGCGTTACTGCAACGCTGGCGGCTGGGTCTACGAAATGGACAAGTAAACCCATTCATACGGTCCGATAACAACCTTATTTCGAAACGGAGGGGTGTTCGTTCACGCGGCAGTCGCCGTACCTACGGGCGCCCCTCAACCGTATCTTCCGTGGGCGGTATGGCCTTTGACTACGGAGTACATCCTGGAACTCTTCGTAGAGTTCGGTGACTATGACCAGATGGATACCCTTCTCAAAAACCTCTGCTATGCTCGCACGTACGAGATTTCCTCCCCTGAGGCCGGGGAGTACTGACGGATCCCGGAGCACCTACAGCGCATCCTCGACCGCGCCGCGGCAGAGTCCAAATAGTTGAAAGGGAAATAGCATGAACGCATTTCTCAATGCCATAACCGACCCCAGGCTTCTCTTCATGTGGCTCAGTTTTATTTTCTTGGCTCTCGCATCTCTATTGCTGGGTATGGTCGAACACTGGCCGTGGGGTGCGATATTCTTCGTTGAGGGGCCTGTGACCCTCCTGGCTCTAGACATGGCACATGATGAAAGCATTGCAGGCAAAGCAAACGGTGGCCCTTTCCACCACTTCTTTATCTTTGTTTTCTCCTTCAGCGCGGTGGGCTTGATTGTGCTGACGGTTCTTACGGCTTTCGGTGTACTCAAAGGGGATACGACTCCGTGGACCCCGGAAACGAACTTCGCTTCCTGGTATATAGCTGCCGGGTCGCATATCGTCCTTGTCCTAGCCACACGCACCGACCCCAAGAACGGCGCCCCTGACCTGCAGCGCATGGAACAGCTGGATAGGCGCTCAACCCGTGTGGGTGTTGTGACGGCGGCTATTTTTGCGGTTCTGTGCCTTGTGGTTCCCCTGATTAGTCTCTCCGCTACAAGCTATGATTCACTTGCCCTGGCGTTGACGCTCCTCCTTACCCCGTGGTTCCTATACTTCGTGCGCGATGGTCTTTTCTACCTGCACCACCCGCGTTTTGAGGAGGGGTCCGAGGGGTACCGTACCCTGCGTGTCGTGTGCGTCGGTATGGTGGGGATGTCTTGCTGTATCTCGTTGGTGTACATGATCAACACGCTGAACCGTTCAGAGTGGCTACCCGCGCTACTTTTCATGGTATCGATGGTGACAACTGGGTGGCTGGTGAAGCAGTACGTCACCGTGGGTATCACCATTAAGGAGGAAGACAAGGAGGACCCGGAGGCTGAACCTGCAGCAGACTAAACCGTGGAGCCCCGTGGGTTGAGGAGCATTGTGCACCAAAGCGCACGATCTAGGATGATTCGCCCGCCGGGGTATCCTTGGGGAAGGTACGCCACCTGCCGGTGGTGCGCTTCCGGATATTCACCAACCACACGAAACGAGAACCCACCATGCGTATTTTCCTCACTGTCTTCTGGGGCGTTGATGCGTTTGGTGCTCAGATTCCGGAGTCTTTCCGTACCGCGTACATGGATGAGACTGGCGGCTATGAGCTGTCCTACGCTTATGACGCTGATGGTCTGCGCACTGAGTTTGTGCACCCCCTGGGTTCGAGCGCTTACGCGTATGATGCTGCTGGCCGTATGGTCAAGCAGACTGACATTACCGCGTACCGTCTGGATGGAACCGCCGTTACTTCTGAGTCTCGTGTGGAGTCTTCCTTCGAGTACAACGCGGTAGATGCGCTGGTGCGTGCGCAGGTGTCTGATCTGGCGGGTACTTGGGTTCGTGAGTTTGGTTACCGTGGCGCGCACATGACCTCTGTGACCGAGCAGCCCGCTGTGGCAGCCTCTTCTGAGGCTCTGCACACTGAGATTATTCGTGATGATCTGGGCCGTATTAGCGGTGTGGATTCGCCCGCTGGCCTGGTCATGTACACCTACACTGACGCGCAGATGCTCTCGTCTGCCGTTCGCGGCACCGAGACCCTGCGTTGGACCTATGATGCCGCTGGCGCGCTGGTGCGCGTTGAGTACTTTGATAGCGCCCAGCCTCAGCACGCTTGGGTGAAGGTGCTGGTCACTGATGAGGGTGCCCGCGTTCGCGCAGCATGCGTCTACAGTGTGCAGGATGAGGCGAAGGCTGGCTCCCAGTCGGCTGAGTTTGCCTCTGCTGTTGAGGATGCTCAGGCGTGGCTGCCGCAGTGCCCGGAGTCCGTAGAGCTTGAGGGCGTCACTTTGGTGCCGGTCTCGACGAGCGTGTTCTCGTATGACGGTAATGATTCGCGTCTTTTGCAGGTTTCTTCGGATGGTTCCGGCTCGTCGCTGAACTATGGTGCGGCTGGGTTTGTGAGCTCGGTGGCGTCGTGGGGTTCTGCTGAGGATTCGGCTGTGTCCTTCTCGCTGCTGTGTGCTTCTACTGATGGTCGTGTGCTTGCTGCTGGTGGTGCGCCTGCTGCTGGTGTACCTGAGTTTGGCGTACCTTCAATCGATGCTCGTGCTAATGCTGGTTTTGATGCTTCGGTGATGCATCCGCTGGTGTGGGATGAGAATTCGTTTGTTCCGCGTGTGCTGGGTGTGGGCGGCTCGTCGGTGTCTTCTGTGGGTTCGTTGGTTCCTGGTGCTGGTTCTGGTGCCGGTTTGTTGGATCCGTATGGTTGGGATTCTTTGGGTGTTGTTGCGCCTGCTGTGCCTTCTGCTCAGGGTGCTTCTGCTACTGGTGGTGTGCCTGTGTTGCCGGATTCGCTGGTTGGTGTTTCTGCGGCTTCGGGTGTGGTGCTGGGTTCTTCTGGTTTTGAGGTGTTGGGTGCCCGTGTGGTGGATTCGCGTGTGGCTCGTTTTACGGCACCTGATCCCCTGAGCGCACCGGTGGGTGCTGGTTGGGGTGCTGATCCGTTCTCGCTGGTGGGTGGTAACCCGGTTTCTTTGGTGGATCCGTGGGGTTTGTCGCCGGTGTCGGTGGAGGACTTTGAGAAGTATCGTGAGCAGAAAGCGTCTTCTGGTATTACCGGTTGGGTCAAGAGGACGGCAACAAATGTTGCTAGTGGCGCAGTAACTTTGTGGAATCAAGGTAAGAAGTTGTATCAGGCTGCTACTAACTCTGCAAAGGACCTATGGAACAAAGCAACCACAATTGTTAAGATCGGTTGGGACAAGACTAAGAAGTGGGTCGGGGAAAACTGGGAGTACGTGGTTGGCGGTGCGATGGTCATTGCTGGCGCTGTGATTGGTGCTGTTGGTGCTGGTACTGGTCCCCTTGGTGGTGCTTTACTTGGTGGCGTGTCCGGTGCGCTAATGGGTGCCGGTATGTCGGTAATTGAACAGAAAGCTTCCGGCGGAAAGGTTGATTGGTCAAAAGCTGGTAAGGAAGCTCTGAAGGGAGCTGTCACTGGTGCTGTAACTGGTTTGGTAACCGGCGGTTTGAGCAACTTGAAAAATCTGGCAAACGGAGTCACGAAGATCTCAAATGTGGCTACTAAATATCCAAAGTTAGCAAAGATAGAGCAGGCTACTTCTGCTATGGTTTCGAAGGTAACTGCTCCGGTTACCCCGTATGCGCGTGGGTTCGGAGAAATGATGAATAAGAGCAAGCTCGTCGATGATGTAGCGAAGGAAACCATCACTGGTGGAATTAACAATGTGGCGTCATATTATATGGACGATACCGTTAAGGATAAGAATCCTATGACTGCTCTGGGAATGTTTGCTACCGGCTCTATGGCTTCTATGGCAGGTGCTAAGCTTGGCTGGTCTGCAAAATCTCGTCTTGGCGTTAAGGGCTATGAGACAAAAGTTGACCCCTCTGTTGTCTCCAAACCGTTGCAGAAGGTACAGGAAAATGCACAAAAGACCACCCGTGAGAAGCTAAATAATGGGTTGCGAAAGACGGGTGGAATCATTCGTGATTCTGCAATTGACGCCACTATTGGAGCCCTAAAGACAGATTTTCAGTATGTTACTGAATCAGTTATTAAGGGAGAGCAGCTTTCAGGTGTCACTCTTGAAAATAAGATGGAGACTGGATTTGTTAAAGACTTTGCCAAATCCACAGTAAAGGGTGCAGTAAAGATGGAACCCGAGAAAGCAGCAGCTTATCGCGCGCCTTTAACCAATGCATCACGACGTGCCGCCGAGTCAACACTTCAGGGTGCTTCTAAGGCAAGGGATAAAATCTCAGATGGTCTTGATCGCTATGCCGAATTTTACGAAAAAGTAAAAGATTTGAACAATATAGATGTTGGACGATGGGATAGACTAAAATGACAAATAATCTTAATATTTAAACTCTATAATCCAGAGTGAGGCAGTTAATGGAAATTAATTACAAGCGCCGCCAGAGAATAGCACTCATTATTTCGTTCATCATTCTTTGGTACATGTTCTTTGTTTTCCCTAAATACTCACGTGATGACAGTGACGGTATCACCGCCACCTGCACCGTAACTAAGGCATATACAAAAGAGATTGGCGGAACAGTAAGCGGCATGAATGATATTAGACCCAAAGGTGTTTTTGAGACAGAAGAATGCGGCACTCTCACGATGATTGTGCCGCCGGAAGGTCGCAAGATTCCCGAGTACGTTGAGACCGTCAAACCTGGCAAAAAATACCTATTCCACGTCGCAAACTCATCTCTTAAAAAGGAACGAGATTTTGATACGACCCGCTTTGAAGAAATCAAAGAATAACAACCTCATAAATTAAAAACAAAGCCCCCGCGGCCTAGAGTCATCCTCTCAGCCGCGGGGGCTTCATCGTATCAGCGTGTCCTCACGCGGCGAGCGC
>BNJT01001559.1_pt1 | contig 14342 bp, 6 predicted proteins | sample 8540491 | NCBI WGS metagenome assembly BNJT01 (sample SAMD00202455, study PRJDB9452) | human saliva metagenome | host: Homo sapiens
ATAGTAGCTTAGAAATAGAGTTAAGAATATGGAAACTTATAGAAACTATAATAGAGAGGATTTCAATAAAAATTTTCTGTTAAAATTACAAAAAAATTACTTAGGAATAGCTACTGTACCTAGCCGCTTTAGGTATATTAAATAAAACATTTTAATTATAAAATAATGGTGTTGAAAACTCAACAATTATTTATTTATTTTATTATTTAGTTTTCCTATATTTGCCAAAATACCATTTACAAATCTAGCAGATTTTCATTACTATATTCTTTAGCTAACCTAACTGTTCTTCATTGGCAATAACTGCATAGGAGATTGCTTCAAACCTATAAGTTGCTATGATTACAAAGTTCTTTCTTACAAGTCCCCATTCCTTTCGTTTCCAACAATTTGAGTATTAACTTTAATAGTATCTGATATTACTGTAGTTTCACTTATTCCTCATTATAGAAGCTCTGTAAAATCTTTAATTGATTTCACTTAAAGCGAAACAAAAATCTCATTATTAGATAAGTAAATATCAAAAAGCTTTTCTAATTCTTCAGAAGTTGGACTAGCTGCCTAACTCAAAAAACTAATTTAAAAAGTTCTTCCTCTACAAGTCTTATTCCAGCTTGCCTTTTAGTTTCTTCCAAAAATTTCTTTCTCATTTGATTAATCCTTTGTCCACGATATCATTTTTCTATACTAAAATGGGGGTTTAACCTCCCTAAACTTATAGCCTAAACAAAATGCAAAGATTATAATAATAGCTTTAATATAATTCATAATTGACTAGAAGAATGTAACTAAGGAAACCCAAAATAGACCCAGACTTTCCAATTATTAATTATATTTTGTTAGAAGTCTCTGTTATTATCTTGGCAACATTAATTATCCAATTCTGGTATTTATCTCCTCAACATTTACAGCAGGGACTTCTATTAGTTTTGCCATTTGTTTTTCTTTTTCTCGGCTTCCAATTTTTGCTATATTAACTATAACTTTATTTAACATCTACTCCTAGATTTCAGCTAAGTCTGTTCTTTTGAATTCAAATTTTTGTAAGATATGAAATCTTTATTAGCTTGTTATTCATTTTAGTTAATAGTTCACATTTTATATTAATAAAAACTTGTTACCTTAGTTCACTAACTGCTTTATTCCTGTTATATCAGGATCTCTCTCGTCGTGTCCATAATATAATTATTGATTGTAGCTTTGACATTTTAATAATCCATTTCAAAGCTTTTCTTTGATAGCTCCTTTTTCTCAAATAAATCAAAGAATTTGATAAGGTAAGTATAAAAAGATATAGAGCAACATAACTAAAATAATCATCTTGAGTATTGGAAAGATGTTATTGCTTCCCATAAAAGGATTATCATATGCTAAATTTGACCTGGTAAAAGTACAGTTTAAAGCAACTAGAGATATTAAAATATCTCTATCCAAGCAAAGAAAAAATATTAATTTTCAATATAATATATACCACCTAAAAATTAGTCTTCGCATTCTTCAGTTGTTTCTCTACATTTTCCTACTTTAATATTTTGAACGCAAACATTAACTCAAATAACTTTTGTTCCACTTAATTTAGATACCTTCAAAACTGCTTTGAACCGGCTTCCAGCAACTTTGTAAACCTAGATAAACTATAATTTTACAACTAAGTAAACTCTATATTACATTCTACTTCCAACTCTAACTCTTTAACTCCATTAGTATCCTTTTACCAAGCATTTGATTGAATCTCATCAATAACTCCACCAGCTTAGTCGAACACTCCTTCAACATCTACCGCTTTTATTTCCGCTTACTGTTTTACTTACTTGCATTCAAGTATTCTTAGTATTTCCTAATTCTGACATAAAAACACTCCATAGTTCTTTAAGCATTAATTTCAAATACTTTTAAAATTAAAACTCTTATATTTTATTTTAAAATGAATAGTTTTACATTAGAAAAAGATAACTTTAGTTCTTATTCCAAAAAGTCCTCCAAATCTAATTAAACATTACTTCTGTACACCCACTGCCTTGCTCTCCTTAAAATAGTAACTTAATCTATCCTGGATACCTCAGCATCTCTCTATCTCTTAGCCACTCTCCTTGACATTTAGAGCTGGGTTTCCATCATCACTAACCTTTACTGTGAATTGACTACTTCATTCCTAGTCTTCCACCCGCCTGAATAGCATTAAGGATGATCCCACCCACCAAAAGAGCTAGCACCCTCAAGATCAACCTTAATGAAAGAAAGTTGAAAGCTCTCCAGCTCCAGGTCCTGACGCAGATACAGCATCAGCAAATTGAACAAGAATAGCTCAATAGCTCCAACCAACTCTACCATGCGAGCCAATACAGCATCTATAACTCTTTTGCCTCACCAAATTCCTTGGCAAATCACCACACAGCATGTGAAGTTTCTAGATTTGCCTACTAGAACTCCTACCTATACATGAAGTAGGACCTCCTTGTAAGCTCTACATTAGCTCCTATTTCAGCAATGTATTGTTGCTAGAAGCACCCTTGCAACTTCTATTGAGTGAGTCAATACATTTTACCTTACAGCTTGTCTATATTTTAATCTACCTAAAGTTTTTATAATTCGGTGATGCATAGATGGTATAGGAAAGTCTCTATTGGAAGCCTCCTCACCAGCAAAGAATTATTCTTCCACTCTTTCTGTGTAATTTGTTTTACAATTCCTTCCATCTTTAACGGGGTATCTTGTACTACCTTCAGTAATTAATTTTTCTATTGTGTCGGTAATTTCTCTTTAACTCCATCAAAAACAGCGATAGTACAAACAGCCTGGAGTATCATCTATAATAACATCAACTCCTGTTAGAGCCTCTAATTTGTTCTTATATTTCTTCCTTCTACCAATTATTCTACCTTCTATTCTATCATTAGTGGATTGATAATAGATACTGTTGCATCTGCTACATAGTCTAATGCTCGCTCTTTTGGCAGTAACATAGAATTTTGAAGCACTTTTTCTTTCATCAAGTTTAGTTTCAAACTCTATAGTTGTTATACCAAGGAGTAAGTCTTTCTATTTTACGGTAAGATTTCCTTGCTTCAGTTTCATTAAGTCTGGTCACTTAACTTGAAAAGTTCTTCCTCCTTGTTTTACTTTTAATTTTCCAATTTCTCTTTCACCAAGTTCATATTATTAATCTTTCTAATTCTAAACTTTTATTTCTCAGCTTCTTTCTAATTTTTCCATCTAAAATTCCTTCTTTATCATCCTGTTTTTATTTCATTTCCATTTTTTAAAACTCTGGCCTCTTTTCTTCAACCCTTCTCATTTGATGTTTCCTTCTTTAGCCTTGAATTCCATTCTACTTTAGATCCAGCATCTTCTGCTCTCTTCCATAAATCTCCTTTTGGCTTTAATTTGTTTTCTCACTTCCATCTCTAAAATCATTTCATCAACTCATTTCGTCCATTACAAACCTTTGAAAGAATACCTGCAAGACCTGTGCCAAGGCCATATAGTTGCCCTAAAAAAACATCAATAAATCCACACACTCACCCTCTCAGACTACTCTATCGAAATCCTTTAATGCTTCCTTCCTCATTTTTACACTTCAAAGAGCTCCCCATCCAGACCAATGGCTCTTAAAATATAGTTTGATATGCTTCATTAAGACTTACTTCATCCTAATATCCCTCCCATTTCTAACCGCCTGTAACTCTCTCCCCAAACTTAAGTAGCTAGATCACAAGCGATATGGATAAGTCCCTTTAAAATCAAATAAATATATCACTTATTGATATCTTCAATAAGCTCAGTACTAGTAAAAAGTCTCTTTTGAATTTAGGGGCAACAAAAGCATCTAATCTCCGTTAACTTCTTATAACTTGTATATCATCCTTCATCTCTTCCAAAAACTCCCAAAGTTATTTCCATCTTTATACTGCCTCCTTAATCTTTTCTACCTTAATAATAGCACCTTTACTTTTCTAATTCCCCAAAAATATCCACTAACTTCTAGCAATTGATAAACCAATCCACCGTCTACTCGTCTAAACTTCTACTCAAAACTCTACCAAAGCCCTGTAAATACAGGCCATGAAAAGCATTATACACCTAGTACTACTTATCCCACCTTGACTATCGCTATAAGCATGCTCTACCGCATTAGTAGTAGTTAGTTCATCTACAATCAGAGTAGCTGTATTCTCATCTAACTCACTTATATTGTGTCTCCCTGAGATAAACTCTGATCATAGCCTCAACCCGTGGGGATAAACCCCAAAAAGATGGAATAACATTTTAATTTTATTTATTCTCTTAACAAAAAATGTCTATAGGCCTGTCTTTCTTTAAGTCAAATATTAAATCCATTCTCATTTTGTTTGGCTGTAGATAAAGATCAAACTGTTAATAAGCATCTTCGTCTGGCATTCAGAGCACATCGAACTAGATACTCAGCTGTTAAGATGGCTTGAGACACAAAGAGCATTCAATCTTTGTAAAAGTCGATATTTTGCACCTTTTCTAAAAATATATTCATATCGAGTAACTATCTTTGTGTCTTTGGGAATGCTAATTATTTCTACTTAAACTACTTCTCATCCGTCTTTAAATAAAATCACCGCTTGTCTTCATCTTTGAGAAAAACCCGTAGTTATAGTTATTATTAGGAGTACGATACAAAAAACCATCGCAATTATTAAATATAATTTTTCTATAATAGGACACCTCTACCTTTTTATCATATCATATAAAAATAATTAAACGACCTGATATTAAACAATGTGTGTCCTCTCACAACTCTCTGAAACCTTAAGATTAACTGGCATACATTCTTTTATCTGGGCCTTAAAACCACAAACGGTCCTTAGCATAATGTCTTGAATTTTAGTTCTTTACTTATATTTTATTTCTTCTAAGACTAAGTCCATTAAAATAATCTATAAGTTCGTTATAGCCAAATTATATTCTAAACCATATAATTCTCCATATATCCTGTGTACTTTCTACCCTTCAACTAAGCCTCTTCAAACACGCGCCAACTCTTTACAGAATTCCCATCATAGAGTTCCTCTCTGTCCCTTCCACATATCTTAAAAATTTAAAATTATTGTCTCTTTAACATTCCTTTTGAAAAAGCTCCTCTGAAAACCTTTTTTATTAATGTTTCAGCCAACTCTTTCAAAAGTCTAACTCATTGTTAGTTAATTCTTTTGTTGCTCTCATCATATTTTAGTTTGGGGCCTGGAATAAAAGTTGATTATCTAAACTTGCTAAGTATTCTAGCTTTTTACCCTGCTTCCTAAAATAGATAGTCCATTAGGGCCACTTGAAATCAGTATATATCCTGTTCCTCCAACCAATATGAAATTCCTTTTCTGATTTTGATCTAAATATCTTATTTACATCTCTTTTCAAAATTCCTAATTGCATTTCTTTGCTATTGGCTCAACTATATCTATTGTTTGATGTCCATCTCCCTTGCTTTTCTTTTCACTTATCTTAGCAGTTCCAATATTTGCCTTTTAGACCTACAGAGTTTAAGAAAATTATCTGCACCACACCTTTTGCTAAGCCCATTGAGGATTTTTAGCCCTTCTGACCTTGTGTATATCCCATGCAAGGACTATAGCCTTATTCAAAATACTCTCCCCATCTGCTATTTTTAATGTATCTCCATCTTGTATACCCAAATTTTGTAGAGCTTCTCCAATCCTAAATTTCATCATATAAGAAAGTAATAAGTGATTCAATGTCCATACTCTATTATATATTTTATGTAAAACATCATCTACTACTCCTTCCTCTAATTAACAACTATTGCATCTTCTTTCATCTCTGTGATTTCTGAAGTCTTCTTTCTATCTTCAACCCTTTAATAATTTTGTAATATCTACTTCTCTAGTTCTCACCTTTAGATAATATATCATATGTTTCGGGAGTATAAAATTTCTTTTAGACCTCTGGCCTCAGTGCCACCGATGCTATGATAGATTTCATTTCTTTCTGCTTTTAAATTCTTTTCAAATTTTTCCATATCCCAAATTAAATCCATTTTATTAGTACAATTCATTTGCTTTTTATTTGCTAATTTTCTACTGAATTTTCTTAATTCTTCATTGATTTTTTCAAAATCTTCTAACATAGTCTCTACTTTCTATTTCTAAAGTAAAGATTAACTATATGATAAATCATTTTATACCTTTCAATATGTCTTAAGAATTTATCTCCTAGTCCTATAATTCTCTATGAGCACCTCCATAAGCCCTGGGTATATCTGCTATAATAAAAAGATTTTCCTTCTCTCTAGTCTAACAACTCCAAGTTTCGGCTCAAGAGTTGTAAAAGTGGTAGCTTCCTACCTTAGAGTTTGCAATGAAAGTCCCTTATTTATAAAGCTGATTTCTTCCAACTGATGGATATCCAATAAGAGCCAAGCACTTTCAGCTAAAGTTTTAACTCTAGCTTAACTTTATCCTGCCCTTCCACCTTTCTGCAATCTTGGAGCTTTCTTACAGAGCTCTTTTAAAGTGCACTGCTCTACATCCACCCTTTCCACCTTTTAGTAAAACTCAACATTTATCCATATCAAGAATTAATTTCCTGTTGTAAGTCTCTAACCCAGTACCAACTGGAACTTCGTGAATAATTAAACTTTCCAATTTTTTCCATATTTGCTTCTTTGTCCATTTTCCATTTTTGAGCTTTAAATAATTTTTAAATTTAAAGTCAATAAGAGTGTTGATATTAGAATCAGCCATGAAGACTACATCTCCACCTTTCCTCCATCTCCACCCATATCCACTTCTCCAAATTGAAACAATTTTTCTTCAAAAAGCTGGAACCAGCCCCACCATCTCCTAGCCGTTATAATAATTTCATCTATAAAACATTATTTACCTCCACTTTTTACACCTTAATTATTGGCAAATAAAGGAATTATATCTAGATTTGCAGATAAAAATTAAATAGACCGAGCTGGAGCAAATTCTTGACTTGTTTGAAGCTGACTTTGTCAGCAAGTCGCACAAATTTGGCAAAGGAATTTCTTAATTTTATCTACAAAAATCTGGCTTAGTATCGAGCTATTTTTTATTGATTTTATTTTTTATTCCTTTTTATTATACTAAATTTTTTATACATCTGCTATTTTATTTTCAAATTTCAATTTGATGATAATAAATTATCATTTCTTAAGTAATTAAGAATCAAAATGAAAAAAAAAGGAGACTTTCTAACAATTTAAAAATTCTGTCCTCTCTCCCAAAGATTTAATTTATAGATTCTTAGATTTATCTATCCATTTTAACTTCCTCTGAATATCTCTTTGGATTTCCAGAGAAATTTTAGAAGTATATAAATATATATCTAGTGGCCTATCATCATTATAATTAAAAAAATTATTGCGCTCTATAGCCTATTAAATCTAGCCTGTTTCTTCTTTTTACTTCTCTTATTAGGCATTGTTCAGGAGTCTCTCCTTTTCTAATTTTCCTCCCACCCTAACCATTTATTTTTATTTATATCATTTTCTTTTTGTTCTATGTAACATAAGATATTTATTTTCTTTTCTAAATAAATATAGAGTTGTTATCATATATTTCTCCCTTACAAAACATTCCAAATTCTTCCTACAATTATTAGAAATATGTTCAAAGTAAATTCAAAAAGTTTCTAAATTCCTTTCAAATAAATTTTTATAATTCCCATCGTAGTTATTAATTTGCTTGAGCCTCATTTCTAAACTATTGTAATATCTCTAATCTATCTTCATTTTTATTAAAGCAAATAGGATATCCACTTCATAAGTTCAAAGTTCATTACCAATCTACCTGTTCTTCCATTTCCATCAGAAAAAAGGGATGTATTTTTCAAAAATTAGCATGGAATTTAGCTAGTCTTTCACAGCATTTCATTCTGAAGAAAAATAATCTTTTAAAATTTTTCTAAATCTCTTCCACAAAAAATAGGATCAGATGTCAAAAGTTGAGCCACTATCTTGTTTTTACTTAAATTGCCCAGCAATCTCGTGGATCAATCCATCCCAAAATAAGAGTACGAAATTCTTTGTATTAAGTCTAAGAGATAAAACTTCATTTTCTTTTAATTATATTATTTCAGTTACTAGCATATTCTTGTCCTTTTGCTTTCCAAGATGATGATTCATGTGTTCTTCTTTACAGCGTTACTCCTGCATTCTAATATGACTTCTGTTTTCGTCTTGTAAGTGAGTTACCCTGAAGAAAGCATTAGTATTATATATGAAAATCACTAAAAGCATTTCTCAATCTCTAGAAAGCATAGACTTTTGAATAGGTCTTTTGAGTTTAAAAATCCTCGAGAAGTCTCTATTTTCTACTCTCTCCTTTTAGATATCAACTCTCGTAATAATATCAACTTTTAACTCTTCTAAGATATAGCAACATTACTTGTATTCTTTTTAGTAGAGCCTTAGATAACTTCCTGGGACTTTAACTTATTTCTAAATTCTTCCTACCAATGGTAAAAGGTCTTGCAAAAGTTATTTACTGTACTTTATTTTTTATCTTTCTCAGGAATAAAAACTCCTTCTATATCTGATTTAAAATATAAGAAGATATTCCTTTGGTTTCGTATTTCATATCTTAAATACCTTAAAATCATCCGATTAGGAAGATATATTATCAGTATCTATTAAGTGTAAAAAAATAACTTTTAGAATTTCCAGAAAATTTATTTTTCTTTCTTCTAATTTCTTCCATTTTTAAATAATTTGTTTTTCCATTCATAGAAATAAAAGTTAATTTATTACCATTTCTTTCTAATTCAGAATATAATTTATCTATTAATTCCTCTAATATATAACTCCATCAGTGTCGCCCCATGAATAAATATTATTATAGCTCTAAAATATGATATTAAACACCTTCATTTGAAAAAATTTCATAGAAGTTGATTCAACTATATTAAAAAGGAAGACCTTTAATAACCTTCTATATTTATTAAAACAGAACTGTTCCCATTTTTATCCAAGGTATAACTTATTTTCATTTATAAATCAATAGAATTATTATATTTTCTTTAAAGTATTTAATAAAGTTGTATTAAGTGGAGTTGTAAAAATTAATTGACCTTTTCCTTCTTCTGAAAAAATCTAATAATTTTATTCAAATATATATCATGTATGCTAGAAACCAATTTCATCAATTAGAAACTATCCTCCATTTAATATTTTATCAAGATAAGAATGAAGTACAAATAAGAGCTTTATTCCTTGACTTTCAAAAGAATAACTTATTTCTAAATCTTGTAATTAAAAATATATTTAGATAATAATACCTTACTGTCATCCTTTTTAATAAATTTATTGAAGACAAATCTTTTGAAAAGCTTTTGTAACTTTTGTTTTCTCTTTTCAAAAATCTTTTTAATAACTTCTACATCCCTTTTCTTTGAATTTCTATATATCTGTCATCATGTCAGTTAAATTAAGTACATCAAGCATATTGTATTGATATTCATCTGTTTTTATATAAAGATTTTAAAAAGTTAAATAGATTATTAAACTTTCTTTGTCATCATCTCTTAAAGCTAAGAAGTCCTTTAGTAGACGTAGAAAATACTTCTTTTATTCAAAAGATTTTTAGAGCTATATCTCATTAAGAGTAGTATTTCTAAAAAAGAGGAGTTATTTGTACATCCTTGATTATTAATCAGACTTATAGTCTGTTTTATTGATTCTTTGAAATAAAGGTTACCATGTTTTATTTCAAGTTCCATATTATAAAGAGTATTTTTATGATTTTATCAAAAACAGCTAAAAAGTAATTTAATTTCTATTTTTTTTATATTTTATTTATTAATTTATGGAGTAAACTTAGATTTCTTAAGACATCCGTTAAAATAACAGTTGTTGTTAAATTACATTTTTATTATTTCTACTGAATTTAAAAACAGCTGTTTCTTCCTATCCTATCACCAAAAAATACCTTTACATTGTGGAAAGTTATTAGGAGAAAAATTTTTAAATCTTTTATAAAAATTCAATTTTAATCTCTTTTCAACATTTCTCCTTAATTCCATTTAGTTTTAAACCTAATAAAAGTAATCTATAATCTCCAGAAAATACAAAATGTATATTTTAATAAATATTTCTTAAATATTCGGTCAAATGATTATAAACATTATTTCTATAAATAAAAGTCAATATATATGCTAAAATAAAAAGAAAACTTTTAGAAGGAAAAGTGGAAAATATTCTTATTAGAAGCATTGAAAACAAGTAGTATAGATTTTAACATAGATCCAGATGAGAAAACATCAATATGAGTTTAACAGCCAAATGGAGAAGAAAAGATTGTTGTTATGACTTAGAAAATACTTTGAGGATTTCCTTGTGACGAATTTGTAACTTCTGGGTTGCTTTTAAGAACCATAGTATTTCTTTTGGAAGAATTAAAAACTATACAAAGGGAATAAAGGAAAATTTTACAGGAGATTATTTAACTTTCTGCTACAGAGCTAAAAAGCCTAAAGAAGCCTTATCATACAAGAAATATAGATTTAAAGGTTGCAACTAATAGAAAACATCATACTAAGGCATATTTCTTTTAGAAAGTGGGAAATGTTTGACTGAATTGCAGGGAAGTAGTAACTTGAGACCTAAGGGGCATTGACTGTTAATTTTGAATGGAATATAGATAAATTCCTCTTGAAAAATGGAAAGATAGTTAAACTAGTTTTAGAAACTTCTTTACAAGAATTTGAGTAATTTAAAATCCTCACAGAAGAAGATATAGAAAATTATCACAAAAAGATAAGGAAATAATTTAAAAAGCACTGAAGCTAATAATCAAAATATAGGATTTGAAATGAAATTAAGCCTAATTCTATGCAAGTATGTTTTAAAAAATTTGAAGAAATAAGAAATAGAAAACGATAGAGCCTTTGCCAACAGTAACAGGAACTGAAAATCCCATTCAGCCTTTGATGTGAAACAAGCTAAGCAAAGAAGATACTTTGCAGAAAAGTTATTCTTGAAAGATCTAAAACCAGTTATCAAAGAAACTTTGTGCAATAAAAGCTAGAAATTTTGATCCTAATCTTCAAAACACAAATGATAAAGATGAAGTAATTTTTGCTATGTTGTGACTTTTAAACAAAGAGAAAATTTGAATATTTTCCAAAAAGATCGCTCTTGACTACACTCATTATAGATGAAGCTCCATCATGGGGAGTTTAAGACCTACTGAAGTATTTTGAGTACTTTAAACCTAAGTTTCATTGGGTATAATCTGCAACTCCTGAAAGAATAGATGACTTATTATACCAGCTTATTTAATTACAAATGTAGCCTATGAAATCTGAAGCTCTGGCAAGATGCTAAGGGGAAAGAAGAACTATTATGTCCTTTCCATTATTTTAAATTTCTAGATATTGTAATTGATGCGAAGTGGTTAGATGAAAACATCTATTAAAAAATCTTACTTGATGAAAAAGAGTGAGATATATTTTAGAGAAAAGTAAGCATTACTCATATAGTGGAGAGAAATTGGTACTGCCTAGCTTTTTGCTCCAAAGGTCAGAAGAAGCAAAAATATTAGGCTGGAGAAATTTTAGAATGGTGTGTAAAACCTCACAAGTCTCTGAGAATCTGACAACGGTATGGAAGAAGCCATATGGCTAGAAGAAGGAGAAATAGAGTACACTGCATCTGTCGGATATATCCAATGAAGGTGTATATACCCGGCCAACTGGCTGATACTTTTAAGACCTACCACTTCGCAATAGTATATATCTGTCAACTGGGTAGAGGTTTGAGAAAGCATAAAAATAAAGCCTATAATTGTAGTTTTAGATTTTATTGGTAACTGGGTGAGAAAAACTTCTAATACCAATAATAGAAAGCAAATATCTCAAAATAATAGCCAAGGATAAAGACTTTATAAGATTTCTATGAATGCAACTGACTTTTAGCTGGAGAAAGCTCTATAAGTCTTTGAAGGAAAATCTCAAAGGAGGAATTTTGAAAATATCAACAAAGCACCTTTTCTAATAGAAAATCTCTATAGAAGTAAGACTTTAAATCAACAAAAAGCCAATTAGGTAGAATTCCTTATCTAAGTGTTGGATTTCTATACAAGAAAGTTATGTTGTCACCTACTGCATTTTAAAGTACAAAAGATTAAGTGATGAGGTCTAAAAAAAAATATAGCACCAAACATAGAGCAGGTCTAAATAAATAGTACTGAAAAGAAATTTTTGATATTCCTATCAACTTTCTTTAGCCCTGCAAAAAGAGTAAGGCTAGAATGTTGATATTAAAAGGAAACATTTGTTAAAGAAAAATTAAATCTAGTTAAAGTTGAGAAATATTGAAAGATAGATATTCCTTTGAATAATCAAGAGAAGAAGATAAAAGTTTTAAAACATCTATCTAAAGTTAAAGCACGGCCACGTATCTACAAAATCTTTGAGCCTGTGCTATATAGGAAAGATGGTTACTATTCTTTAGATGAGGTTCTTTAAAAATCATAGTACTCTAACCCTCATTTTAAAATTTTAATAGATGACTTAATAAAATATAACTTAGCTTTTGCTGAAAAGTTAATTACAATAATTTTGTAAAAGAAAAGTATAAAACTTTGAGAATATATCATAAGAAGCTTTTTTGTAGATCTAGAATCTAAATTTCTTAAATACAGCCCGCTAGTGGTTATACCTTTGAAAATGAAAGAAACTTCGAATTTCTATTATTTATGGATAATTTATCTGGAAGAGCTGACTCATTCAAAATGAATTTTATGATGCTCCAAACTTCTGTAGCTGGTTTTCAAAAATCCAGCCGTTACTTGGAAAAAGATAATAAACTGACTAATATTGCAAGGATCATAGAAAATTCTATGAGATAAAATGCCTTTAAAGAAAACATGGAGAAAACTTTATTATTTAGGAGGATGTTGGAAAAGGAATTCATCCACAAAGTTGTTTAAAGGATAGTCGATGGAAACTGAGTGGTTAAACATACTTTGGCCAAAGAAAGATGTCAAAAAGAACTGTTAGACTACCTTTAATATGTAAAAAATATCTGATGAATAACAAAACAACTTTATAAATGTAAAAAATAAGTTAATCTCCTTTAAAACAAATAAACCTAGTATGAGACGCTCTTAAGACAAAGAGCCATTAACACAACAAATGCAACTAAATGACTATAATCTTATTCCTGCCATTAGCCAAACGGAGTTTTATATGTACTTCTGTGACAAATTCCTTTGTTCCAGCCATAAATGACATTAGTTTCTGAAGATGTTGAAGAAATGTAAACAAAACAATCTTTAGAAAATATAGGAGCCATCTTAAAAGAAGCTTGATATGATTTTAAGATGCTGTTAGTGCAACAGCCTACTAAAGATAAGGAACTGATTCTAACAAAATAAATGGAGCCTTCTTATGACAAACATTTCCAGGGTAAAGCTAAACCCGCAGAGCTTAAAGAAGCTAAGTAGACTACCTAAAGATGTAAAGGTTGTAAATAGAGGTATATAAATTAGAAAAAGGTAAGTATTGTAGTCGAGGTTGTAATAACCTTTTGTTTTAATTAAGGAAGGTTATTATGGAGTATAAAGAACATTTAGGAGTTTATGGAGTAAATATTTAATAATAAATTACTATGTATAAAAAAACACGATGTAATTATATCAATATAGATACGATTTACCTGGTGGAAGTCAAAGATAGGAGAAGGACTAGTTAAAACTTTAAAAAGAGAAATATCAAAGAACTGGGTATTTTGTTTTGGAATATAAAAATTTAGCATATGATTTCCTTATATTTTCAGATGATTTTAAAGGTTGTATACACATTTAGCTATAATATATGATGTTACCTGATGAGAACAAAAGAAAAGATATTTTAGAATTAGTGTATGATGGTAAAATGATTCTAAGGACAATGGGTAGAATTTTCAGAGTTTACGCTTGAAACGCATCTCCTTTAATTTTAAAATAAAGGACGAATTTATACACAGAAAATTTATTAGAAACAAAGATATAGAAAAAATGAAATAAATAAAATTAGAATATTCTATAAAATACTTTTCATTGACAATTATAGCCATATATTAGTACCATACAAGAATAAGAAACAAATAGGTGCTTATTGGCTTAATAAAGGAAGTTGGTGAGAATCCCACACAGCAAATGCTACTGTATGGTGGACGAAATTACAATAACCACTGGGAAACTGGGAAGGTGTAAAAAGTAGGTTGAAACTAAGTCAGGAGACTTACCATTATTAATATTTTTTTGATTAGGCATCTTCTGTTTCCTAATCTTTTTATTTTTATTCATAAAATATTACATATTTAAGAGGAGGAAGTATGAAGAAAAATTTAT
>BNJT01001533.1_pt1 | contig 14304 bp, 13 predicted proteins | sample 8540491 | NCBI WGS metagenome assembly BNJT01 (sample SAMD00202455, study PRJDB9452) | human saliva metagenome | host: Homo sapiens
AATGTACTGCACCCAAAATCTTGTGTACAACTTTTTTTGGGGTCAGTACAATTTTTGTTGTCAATGATTTTTTTCATTTAAAGGGTAAAAACTTGACAAAACTAAAAACTATAGAATAACCTTACAAAAAAATAAAATATACAGAAGAGGAGGTAGGAAAGATGAAAAAGTTGCAATGATTTTAGTAGTATTAATTCATATTGTGGGAATGTCAGCACCTAAAGATGAAGCGGGGAAGATTTTTGAAAATCAGGAGAGGCGGCTGGAAGATGAAAGACTTAGACTGGAACAAAAACAAAGGCAGACAGAACTTGAAAATACTAAATTTGAAAACAGTTCGGAAATTGGGGAGTAAAAGAGGCAGTTTCTTCTGACAATTCTAAAAATTTTTTTAATAACTGAAATTAATCTGAGGGATGAGTATAATTTACTGACTAAAAAAAGAAAAAAATCAAAAGATTATTGGGAAGTATATCCATCTTGAATTAAATTCAGCAGATATAACAAATCTTTTGACAGAGTTCACAAATAAATTAATAACAAAAAGGATATTCAACTTCGGTGGTGACCATTATGCCGGATAATGATTTAACGTCAGGAAAGGTTAAATTTGGCAGTTGTTCCGGGGAAAATAGGGGAAATAGTGATTAATTCGGGAAATGGTCTTGACAGATTAAAAGAATTTTTTTCATGTTTAAAACGAATAAAGGTAACATTTTTCAATATAAGGGATCTGGATACGGCTACGGAAAATTTTTAATTCGGTACAGGCGAACAGCATGACAATGGAAGTACTGCCCGGGAAAGAAGAAAAATACTTCAAAAATTCAAGTGAAAAATATCCTTAAAAATAAATATTCTGTAAAGCTTAATTTCAAACAACTATGGGGATAATAAGCAGGACAGGATTTGGAGGAAAGGTGTCAGCCTTAATATTGACAGTCCTTCAGGGTATAGGAGATAATCTGTATTTTTACATATCTGACAGTTTCTAGGAAAAAAATCCTGACAGGAACTGGAAAAAAACGTGCGGATGAGCTTCAGCCGGGAGAAATATTGTCAAATCGGGCCTGCCGGCTATGATCCGTCAAAGGGGATACCCTGCCGTATAAAAGGCGGCTGGACATGTTCAATTTTTGGATATACGATGAAATTCAGGGACTACACACTGAGACTGGGTTCAGCAAGAAGCATTCAGGAAAGCAGTTTTTATGCTTCAAATACAGTTTATGACCTGTATACTTCCAGTTATACACTTTCCATGAATCTGGATAAAATACTCTTTAGAAATCAGAAAAAGTAAACTGACTGCAGGAATAGGGATTAAAAAGGAAAGCATAATAACAATTATCTTGAAGGGGCGGTTTTATCAGACAGGAAACTGACTGTGGGTACAGCGAATATCAGCTACACGACATCGCTGTTTAAAGGGAATTTTTGGATTGAATTTAGGATATGAAAGGGGATCTTAAAATTTTTGGGGGCAGAAAGAGATGGAGGAAAAAAACAGATACAGCGCCAAAAGCCCAGTTTAACAAATATACACTTGATATGAGCTATTACAGGCCTATCGGAGAGCATATGGTATACAGGGGAATATCTATTCAAGTTTATCAGATGATACACTGTATGGGAGCGAAAGGCAGTCAATAGGGGGAGTAGGAAGTGTAGGGTGGATTTCATAGGAGTACAGTATCAGGAGACAGGGCAGTTGAGATAGGAAATGAAATTTCTTACAATATTCCTGTAAAGAAAATAGCTGTCCTGTCACCATATCTGGGATATGGCTATGGATATGTGAGAATAAACAATGACAAGTCGGAATACAGGAAGGGATACATATCAGGAGCTGTTGCGGGTGTCAGACTGGATACTAAATATCTGGACTTTTAATTTTTGGATATGCGAAACCTGTTTTCATATTCAAAATATCTGAATCGAAGAAACAGGAAATGTATTTTAATATGGCATTGAAGGTATCTTTTTAGGAAAAGAAACTATGATAGAAATTAAGGAAAAAGTTTAGAAGGAATAAGAGAAAAAGAGGAGGCGTATACTTGGAAAATAAAATTTTTAGGAAATTAGTGGCATTTATGCTGTTAATAGCAATGAACATAAACATGTTTGGAACAAATCTGATGCTGGATCCTAATTCTCAGCACAATACGAAACTGGACACTTCGGCAAATGGGACGCCAATCATTAATATATCTACTCCGAACAGTCGGGGGTGAGTATTAATGAATTTTTAGAGATATAATGTAGGGTCATGAAGGTCAGATTCTTAATAATGCTGATAATATGGGACGGAGCCATATAGCAGGAATGATCAATGCGAATCCAATTTAGGACCGAATCAGGCCGCAAATTTAATCATTCTGCAGGTAAACAGAGCAAACCGTTCCCAGATAGAGGGATATATAGAAGCCCTGAGCCGTAACAGAGGTGGATGTGGTACTGTCCAATGAAAATGGGATTTACTTGAACGGAGCCGGAACAATAAATGTCAGAAAATTCACACCGGCAACAGGCGAGGGTTACGCTGAAAGATGGGGATGTTGTAGGAATTGATGTGGAAAAAAAGGCAGAGTTGTAATTGGGGCAAATGTTTTTGATGCGACAAATACTGACTATGTCAATATCATTGCAAAATCTCTGGAACTGCAGGGAATCTTGTTGGAAACAGGGTTGATGTAATTTTAGGGAAAATTTTTGTAGACAATAACGGAGCAGTGACTTCAAAAGGTGGAATAAATTCAGTAGTATAGATGCAGGCAATCTTGGGTCAATGTATGCCGGACAAGGTCAGGATAGTCAGTACGGATAAAGGTGCCGGAGTAAATTCAGGGGCGTTAATTTATTCGAAAAATGAGAAGCTGAAATTACAGCTGACGGTAAAATCAATGTTGCTAAAATAAAGGGGAATGGAATTGAAATTAAAGGTTCTGACTATACACAGACAGAACTGGCCAGTTCCGACCGTGATATTAACATTACAGCAAATACCGTAAAATTATCAGGTCAGACACAGGCTGCCGGTAATGTTGGTTTGAATGCGGATGTTGAAAATGCTTCTGAGATACTTGCAAACGGAAACCTGAAAACAAAATTAACTAACACAGGAAAAGTTAAAGTTTTAAAAAGTGGAAATCACAGGAGAACTGGATAATGGCGGATCATTAATCTCAGCAGATGGAGTTACAGTCACAAAAGATGTAAAAATACAGGAGAGATATCTGCAAATGATGATTTTACGGCTAAAAATGTCGTATCGTCCGGAAAAAGTTTTTTGGGAAAAAAATATTCAGGCGGATGATGTGGATAATAGCGGAAAAAAATGCTTGCAAAGGGTAAGTTTACAGCTAAAAAAATGTAAAAAAATACTGGGGAAATAGCTTCAGGAGATAAAATTTCAGCCAAGAAATTGGAAAATTCTGGAACAGCCACTACCAGCTCTGATATTTCGGTTTCAGATTCACTTGTAAACCATAATGGCGGAAATATAGAAGGGAAAAAAATGTTGAAGTTAAAGGACCTGAGCTAAGAAATGCCGGTAAAATCAGTGCCGAGCAATATCAGGTCTAAAGTGAATGAAGTAATAAACAGTGGGCAGGTTCATTCAAGCAGGGATGTAGATTTTTGATACTCAGAAACTGACAAATACAGGAGAAATCCTGGCTGTAAAATGATGTGAATTCAGCTGATGCAGATGTTACGAATAACGGTAAAATCGCATCAAACAACAGGATTTTACTTGATAATTCAAAGATTACGAATACAGGAGAGATACTGTCAGGCGATATATCAATGCAGAATGTACAGAAGTTTGATAATACTGGGACAATTAAAGCTAATAGCACTGTACTGACAACAACGCAGGATATTAATTTAGACTGGAAATCTTCACGGAGAGCAGAGGTTAGTTATCTCAGGAAGAAACATCACAAACAATGGAAATACGACAGGTACAGGGACTTATTCAGATTACATCAAATGACTTTACAAATAACCGTGATCTTTCTTCAGATACAGTTATTATTAATGGGCAAGGAAATATTGTGAACAATGCAATAATTACTGGAGATAGTGGGAAAATCAGTGGAAATGACATTACAAACAATGATCTGGTTGCATTTGAGAAATATCTTGAAATTAATGCCCAGAATAAAGTTCAAAACAACAAGGATAAGACGATTTACGGTGGACAGACATTGATTATCAAAGGAAACGAGATATTAAATGATGAGGGAGAAATTCTGGGTGGAAACATGGATCTGAATGCTGGAAAGATCGTGAACAATGTCGGGACGATTCAGGCTACAGGAGATATTTTGATTACTTCTAGTGATTTTCAGAATGTTGGGAGAGTCAGCAACCTGTGATAAGTATGAGAAATATTATGAGACTTGGGATGGAATAAAATTAAGCGAGAAATGAAGTAAATAATGAGATGGATAGAGCGAAATAGGAAATAGTTGGACAAAAAAAGATCAACAGGTAGTAGAGGGAAAAAAAGCTAGAAAAAGAACAGAAAAGGACACTGTGAAAATATTATTAAAACTAATAATACAAGTGGAATAAAATCATTATGTTTGATAAATATGGAGAAAACTTTACTGGAGAAATCGTTTAGAGGAGGTTATCCTCTTAAACAGACAGATAATACGAGATGATCCCGAAAGAGCATTGAAAAGGAATATTGAAAAGTAATGCTACAACGGAATATGGAAAAGTTTTTAGCAAGTGGAAAATATTACAATAAATTCAGCAAATGTGAGAAAACAAGGGATAGTATAATTTCAGGTGGAGGAGTTGTCGATATCAACTCTCCAAGTCTTGAAAATTCAGTAACAACTGGAAATGCTGTGAATGTTAAGTACGGTATTGAAAGAATGGATATAGATATTTCAAGACCAAAAGAAAAGAAGAGTTAGAATGGCTGCAAGTTTGACTAGATTTCTTGAAAATGGAGCAATTGCTTTATGAAGCTGGACAGCCAAGCATTATAGAAGGTTCGGCAGTAAATATAAATGCTCCGGTTATTACATCTCCGATTACTGAAGCAAATGGGAAAAATCAATATCGGAAGTGTAGCACACGGAGTTGCAGGAGCCCTGTTCACAGGTACGGTTGGCAAAGGAATTTCTTCAGCAAATGGTACTGTCCAGGTTGCAAATAATATGTCATCTGTCCAGTCAGTCCTGAATACGGGGACAATTTCTGTAAATCCTTTATTGACTGGTGCAATGTTTACTCAGAACATGAATCCTGGTTCAAAATATTTGCTGGAAACAAGAAGTAAATATGTTGACCTGAATAAATATTATGGAAGTGACTATTTTCTGTCAAGACTAGGATATACGCCTGGCTGGAACAGGGTTAGAAGACTTGGAGATGCATATTATGAAAACCAGCTGATAACTAGGGCGTTGACAGAGCGATTAGGGACAGCATTTATCAATGGTAAAATCTAATGAGGAATTGATAAAATCATTGATGGATAACGCAGGGATGGAAAGTTCAAGACTGGGACTGCAGGTTGGAAAAGAGCTGACACCTGAGCAGATTAGCGGACTGTCTAAAAGATCTGGTATGGTATGTCACTCAGAATGTTAACGGTGTTGAAGTATTAGTTCCAAAAATTTACTTAAGCAAAAATACTTTGGATACAATAACTGCAGATGGTCGTAATAAAATTGGTGGAGTTAAAGGGACATACATCAAAAACTGATAATTTTTGTAAATAACGGAATGAAAAATTGGTAATGGAGGAGTTACTTATGTCCAGGCAAACACTGTAAGAAATGAGACTGCAACAAATTTACTTTTCAGAAATTACCGGAGACAGAACTTTCATCCATTCAGACGGAAATATCGAAAAATATCGGTGGAAGAATCAGCGGTAATGAAGCAGTTGCTCTAATTTCTGACAATGGGAAAAGTGACAAATGATACGACTAAAGAGAACATTTGGCCATTACAATGGTGAATTTGACAGAACTGGGCATGAAGAAGTGAAAATCTATTGGAACAATTTCTTCAAAAGGAACTGTATTTGTGAAAGCGGACAGTTATGAATCAACAGGCGGAATGTTAAGTGCAGATCACCTGGCCTTTAGATGTGAACAAAGTAAACCTGAATGCCTTTATCCCTTTCAGGAGAAGACAAGTTTGGTTCAGGAGGAAGTAACTTCAGCAGATATGCAGAAACAACGCATTTAGGAGCAGGAGTATCAGCAAACTTCATCTTCAGGAACAGTTGGAGATATGAACTTGAAAGGTTCATCATTTATCGCAGAAGATACGACAGGACTTACAGTAACAGGAAACGTGAAAGCGGAGTCGGCAGTAAACATCTACGAAAATGAATCAAGAAGCACAGGCAAAAGGATTCATGTCATCAAGCAACAGCTACAGAAATTCACATACTGAAGAAAATTCAGCAAGTAACCTGATGCTAGGGGAAAAATGCTGTAATCAAAGGAAATATTGAAGGTATAGGAAGTAACATTGTTCTTGGAGAAAAATACATATGTAGGTGGAAAAGTTACGACAGATTCAAGACAGCTTCATAACAGTTATTTTGAAGAGAACAGGAAAAAAAGGATTTCTCAGGGGAATAAGTCACGGGACAGCATCATTAAGTTATGGAAAATCACAGAATACATATGATGAGAAAAAGTACAGTAAATGCAAAATCCAACCTTCAAGTTGGAGATGGCTCAGTATTAAACAGGGGTGCAGAAATTACAGCTACAAACTTTGAATATGGAAATATTCAGATAAATAATGGCGATGTAAAATATGGAGCAAGAATTGATACAAGGGATGTGCATACGAAAAGTAAGAGCAGCAGTTTCGGAATTTCAGCAGGAGTAAACAGCCCGATGTTAGACAGGGCAAAACAGGTTGCAGGAGCTGTAGAGCAGGTTAAGAATGGCGATACTGCAGGCGGAGCTATGGAAGTGATAAATGCTGCGACTGGTACAATTAAAGGATTAGCAGATAATCAGGGACAAGACATGACAAACTATGATGCTAATAGAAGTGTCGGAAAACAAGGAGTAAAAATGCTTCAGCCAACAATACTTTTTATGCCAATATTGGAGTAAATGCTGGATTTACAAGTCTAAAAGTAGTTCAAACTTCACATACTGAAAGTGCTGTAGTTACGACAATGAAACCAATGAATGAAAATTCAAGCATTACCTACAATAATGTAAACAACATAACTTATCAGGGAACACAGGCACAAGGGTGGGACATTCATTTACAATAATGTGGCAAATATTCAGAAGGAAGCTGTGGAACTTCATAACAGTCATACAGTCAAGCAGTTCAAGAGCTTTTGGAGTAAATGCAGGAGCTAGAATTGGCTCAAATGGACATAAAAAGTACAGACACGGGAAATCGGTGGGAAGTATTTCAGCAAAGTAGAAAGCAAATCAGAATACAGATGAAACGATTTCATGCAAAATGGAAGTTTTACCAATGTAAATGAAGTTCACAATAATACAGGAACAATGACACTTTCAGGATTTAATCAGGAAGGTGGAAAAGTAACAGGAAACATTGGGAAAGTGGAAGTTATTTCAAGACAGAATACAAGCACAACTACTGGAAGCAGTAAAGGAGTGAATCTTGGAATAAGTGCAAACGGAGTTCCAAGTTCAGTAACCATAAATGCGAGCAGAACAAATGGAAACAGGGCATTTGTAGATAATCAAAGTACATTCGTTGTTGGAGAAGGAAGCAATCTTCATGTTGGAACAGTTGAAAATACTGGAGCTGTAATAGGCAAGGAAGGAAACTCTACATTTAAGATTGACACTTATGCTGGAAAAGATATCCAAAATTATGATACAATGACAACAACAGGAGGTTCAATAGGAGTTTCACTTGGAGGAAAACCGAAAATTACCAATGTTGGATTCAATCAGGACAGCAGGGATAAGCAAGGAATCACAAGAAATACAGTAGTTGGAGATGTTGAGATAGCAGAAACTGAAGGAAGTCCAATAAACAGGGACTTAGAAAAAGCCAATGAAGTAACGAAGGACACTCATAGAAGCACAAATATTAATGTAGAGCCACAGGTTATAGAATATATTTCAAACCCGACAAAGTTTAAGGAAGATCTGGAAGTAGCAATACTTGAAGGAAAAGCAACAGGGGAAACAGTATTAAAGTCCATAGAGAATATTGTAAATGGTGGGAAAAGAAGATATTGGAGACCCTGAAAGAAGAGCAATAAATGAAATCAAGGAAGCTGTGATAAGGGTAAAGACGGCACCTCAGATGGAAAGTATAGCAAAAGCGGAAGACCTTAACTCGCCTGATGTACTTAAGGAACTTGATATAGCTGCGATAGAAAAATATGACCCGTATGATCCTAATCTTCCGATAAAAAAGTAAGACAGAGAGTGGAAAAGACACTTAAGGATGGAAAAATTCCCGGAGTATTTTATGACGAGATTACAAACAAGATATTTGTGTATAAGGGAATGGAAGATGACTTAAAAATACGTGCAGGGATAGCAAGGGAATGGAAGATATCTGAAGACCTTAAGGATGAGAAAGGTAAGCCGAATGAAGAAGGCAGACTGAAAAGCTACGGTAGCGAGGAGAACTGGCTTTATGACGATATGATGAAAGCAGGGGACGTGAAGGGAGACAGAGAGCATAAGCACAGACAGGTTTGCAGATGCCATAATGGATGAAGACAGTGAGGTTACTGCGGACGATTTATTGAAGGATATCAAAAAGGATTAAACTGATACAGCAAAAATGGATAAAATACACCAGTATATAAAGAAGGAGAAAAATTGTCAAAGAATCCAATGAGGCTATATGTGTAAGTGTAGGGAAGCAGGTAGGAAATGAAATAGGTTACAGATCCATTCAGGGATGGAATGAAGTAAAATAAGATAGGAGCTTCGAAGGAAAAAGAAGGAACAGCTGGACAGGAACACTCAGAATGCAAAAGCTGCAGAAACAGGAGAAATAAGGAAGCAGTAGCACAGGAGAGAAGGAACGTCAGCAGACAGAGCGAAGAAAGAAAGAAGATAAGAAACAGCAGAAAAAGAACAGGAAAAAAAGAGACAAGGAAGGTATTGAAGCACAGGAAAATAAATACAAGGGAATCAGAACGGTAGATAAGGATACATATGATTATTTATCAGATTTATTAAAGGATCCAGAAAAAAGATATTTATTGCATGATTACAGTATAGAGCTTTTAAAAGAAGAAAATGGCAGATATACTATACTTGAAAAACTAGGAGATAGTAGAACCAAAGCAACACAGGATTACCTTGCAATGAAATATACAAGAGGTTCGAAGAAAGAAGTGACTAATTCTTGGACACTGGAAGAAGTGAGAAAGGAAATAGATCAGGGGAAGGCAGTGTCAAGTACAAGACTTCTGTTTATAACTGGCTATGGAATAAATAAAGAAACAGCAGATAAGAATGCAGATAAGAAACTCGAGATGTTTGGAGAAGGAGTAGGACAGACAATAACAGGAACTGGAAGAGCATTAATAGGAGGAAAAACTGCAGTAGCATTAGGATTAGCTACCTGTGCTGAAACAGTAGGAGTAGGCTGTGTTTGGGCAGGGGTAGGTTTAGGAAATGCAACGCATGGAGGAAATGATGCCATAACGGGAATGCAGAAAGTAGGGCATGCACTGTCAGATTCAGGCTATCCGATAAAAGGAAATGTAGGAGCAGAATATTCCAGACTAAAAAAAGGAAAAGGTCCAAGTGTCTCAGCTGAGAACCAGTACAGGATATACAATCCGGGAGTATCATTAATCAAGGCAATAGGCGGTACAGAAGATGACTATAATGTCCTGAATATGTATATGGGAATGGCATTGCCACATGCGATAAGCTATAATTCAATATTTAATAGCCCAAGCTCAACAGGAAATTCTGGTGGAAATACTGCAAAGCAAGTCTTCAGAAAAACTTATACACTGAATTCATCAAAATCAGATTGGAATTTTTGACTCAGAAATCCCAAAAACAGTAGTAAAAAAATTCTGAAGGAAATTATACATTAGGTAGAAATAATGAATGGAATTTTTGATACTAAATATAATATTCCGTATACTGAAACTGGTAATAAAGGGACAAGGATTAGTTTCTGTGCCAAGTTATAGTGCTGTAACAAATGATTATAGCAGAAATTATGATGTTTTTATCGTACAATTTCTGAAAAAAACATTATAAAAGTTTATTAAAAAGTGGAAATTTACCACCAAGTGGCGAAACTAGTATTGCAGAAAAAGCAGAATATAGTGAAGAGTATACTGGAATAAATTTAGAATTTAAATTAAAACCTGGAACAGATAAGCAATTTGAAAAAATAGGTGTAAGGAATAATGATGGTGAAAAATTAATAAAAGAATATCCTAATATGAAGGAATCTTTTTACTGGATGGAAAAATATGGATATATACAATTTAAACAGGAAGGGAATCAAATAACTCGGAATTTAGGTGATGGGAAAAGGATTAGATATATTTAATCAAAATATTAAAGAAATCAATTTTAGAAAGGAAATAATAAAAAAATGGAAAAAATAATCTTGAAAAATTGGAAAATTTGATGTGGAAAAGAATATAAAAAAACAAATAAGTTTTTCAACAAGTACAAAAAGGAATTTTTAAAAATGATGATGAAAGAATAGAGTATAAAAAAACAGAGTTGGAAAAAGCATATAATGAAAAAAATGGACACAGCGTAGATATTTTTAATTTCAGCAATTTACATGTTCAAATTATACAGTGAAAAATTTGTTGATATTTTTATGCAAATTAACAAAAAGAAGAATGGCATGGAAAAACACGAAGATATAGTGTTTTTATCTCCAGAAACTAGAATTACCTTCTACGATAGATTGCATTTATGAATTAGCAACTTCAAATTTTTGAAAAATACCGTTGGGATGATAATTTTGCACTGGTCAGAAAATGCTGCTTTTGCTTTGGGAGACATAAACACTCCTAAGGCGAAAGAAAAATTGGAATTATTATTACAAAGTGATGAAGAAATGATAAGAGAACATGCAATGGAGCAATTAAACAGATGTGACTTTACAAATAAAGATGTCGAATGAAAAGGATTGATTATGAAAAAGAAGAGGAAAGAAATATTTATGCAGTATTCGATGAAAAAGACAATAAGAGTTTATCAAGCATATAACAATGAAATAGCAGACGAGGGCTTTAAAAATTAGGAAAGTTTGGAAGTAAGTTCAGTTTAAACAGAATGACTTGGATAAAGCCGTCATTTCTTTTGGATGATGTACCGAAGTGGCTGGGCTAGTAAGCAAGCACAAGAAAGAATACTGGCAATTGACCTGAAAAAGGGAAGGATTTGATGAAATAGTGAAAAAAATGCTGTACTTTCATCTTTTAGAGAAGTTTCTGATTTATCTAAGGAAGAATGGAAGAAAAAAACTAGAAAATTCAGAAGTAAGATGTCAATGGGATCCTGACAGGAATATTTACGGCAATCCAATAGGAAGAAGAGGATACAGTTAGGTATAAAGGGAGAAACAGTGAGAAAAATATATAAATGAATGGATTGTAAAATATAACGGATATAACAGATAAAGTTGTTGAAATGAGAAATAGCATTCAAAATGGAACTTTTTCAGAAGTTATGCTTCCTGAAGATATATATTATTTAGTTATATATTTTTCAAATAATCGTTGTTGTAAAGACAGCGATTATTTTTCCTCATATTGAAAAAAATAATCCAACCTTCAGAAAAATCAGTTAAACCAATGTAAAACGAATATCTGAAAATCAAAATAGTATTTATAATATTGAACTGAATAATGGAATGACACCAGGTTATACTTTTAACTAGAAACAGTAATATTAAAGTCAACATTGATAAAAATGAAGTAAAATAAACATTTAGAAAGTATCTAAAATATTAACTAAAATTATATATAAAAACTGAAGAACTTACTAAAGGAGTAAAGAGAGTTATTACTCAAGATGATGTTACAAGAGCTTTTTCAAAATCTAGAAACAAGTTCCACTAGATATAAAAATTAATAATATAAAAGTTAGAGTTTATATTAAAAGCTAATGAAAAAAACGGGAGGGTAGAAATTAAAATTATCATTTTTGATGTGCAAGAATAAATTTATTATTAAGGAGAATGTACAAATGGAAATCAAAAAAATAAAAGATAATTATTTTAAGAAATTAAAAATGAATAAATTTGATTTATTAGTAACAGTAATTAATGAAATAGGTAATTTTTCCATATATAATGTCAGGTATATATTTGAATAATGAAAAAATAAGAAGTGGAGAATACCAAGGATTAAGTATAAATATTGGCTGGAATGATGAAGATGAAACGGCATTGTATATTTCTGAATATGAAAATGAAATAGAAGATATAAGAAGGATATATATATACTTATGAAGAGATGTTATGTTATCTTTTTAATGTATCACTTGCAACATATGAATGAATATTCTGATATGATAGCTTTTTGTAGAGCAGGAATTTTTAAATTATGTCAATCATATAGATGAATCAAAAATATAAAAATAAATATGGATTTGAATAGTATATTTAAAAAGAGACAGATTAAGAAATTTTTAATTAATTATGCCCAAAAAGAAAATCAATACAATATCGGAGCTATAAATTTTCACTAAAAAAATATAGGATATTCAGATATAAATATACTAAAGAGATTTCTATCATATTTATTAGGAAAGATGTATTAAAAGAGTTTTTATCTAATCCACAAAAATTTGGAATAAATCTAAAAATTATTTTATTGATGACGGTTATAATGAAATTTATAAATTAATTTTTAGATAAATTAAATATAAGTATTAAATATTACTGTAGAAGGATGGAGTCTAATGGAAATTTGTTAGTTGGAGAACATGGAATATTTTTATGGAGATAGAAAAAGTTCTGATAAATATATCAGTGATTTTATAACAAAAAGAAGCAGAAAGGTTAATTCAAAAGATAAAAGAGAAAAAAAGAAAATATAGAAATAATTTCTAAAAAGATTTTTTAAAAAGAACTTGAAATTATTGTTAATGCCTATGAAGATATTTATAATGATAATGAAGTTCAAAAATGTTTGAAAACTTTAAAAGAAAAATTTTTAGAGTTTAAAAATATATTATTTATATTTCTAATAATCAAAAATGTATTCATAAAACTATTGAATAATCTTCAGAGGAGGTGATTATCTCCTCTACTTTTTGAGCTACAAAAGGAGTAGTAAAAAAATTCTAAAAGGTAACTATGTATTTGGATTTTTACAGGGAATGATAAAGGGGGCAATCGGTTTCAAATCTGATTACATCAGGAAAGAGTGCGATAACACTGGAAGCACTAAAGAATCATGTAGTTAAACCGTTTATTAAAACCTAAACAGGATATAGAAACAGTAAAGCAACCAGCTGTTACTTCTGAGAAACCTAAAACAGTAGAGAGAAGTCATTCTCAGGGAAGTAATAATCATAACAGTAATAAAGAAAATTTTAATCAGAAAACAGAAAAATTCTAATAGAAAGAGGTGCATATTAATGAAAAAAATATTTTTTTCTTTTATTTAACTTAATTTATTTAATTGGTTTTTAGTACAGATGCTAAAGAAAATATCACTAGAAGACTTAGTGATAAAGCAAATTGAAAATATTAAGTCAGTTGAAGATTTTTTTCTATTACGAAATTGGAAACAAACTGATTCAATTTAAAGGCAATGTAACAATAGAAGTTAATAAAAATAATATTCCAGTTTGGTTACTCAGTGATTATACATTTACTAGTAAGACAATTAATAATATTGATAATAAGTTCCTTTTAAGAAACTTTAACATTAGCATAAATGATTAGATTTTTAATGAAAAAGATTTAATGAAAAATAAAATCAAAGATTAGAGAAAAATAGAAAATATTGAAAATTCTAATATTTTTAGGGTACTATAAAAGAGATGAAAAGCAAATTATTCACCTTCAATGGCTCCAGAGCCCTAATTTTTGATAGCATTTCTTCTGAATTTATTTGGATTGTATTTTCTAAAAGCTTCGTTGTTAATTGATATTCAAGGATTTGAGAAATTTTAATAAAGAAAGAATGGTTATAATGCCATATAAAAAAACAAAAAGGAATTTTTGAACCTTTTATTATTTTTAGCATTATCCACAATTACATTTTTCTAATTTTTATTGCAATATATTATACAATCTATGATATTATAAAAATTTTAAAAAATTTTGAAATTTTCATTTTCTTTAAGC
>BNJT01001397.1_pt1 | contig 14287 bp, 17 predicted proteins | sample 8540491 | NCBI WGS metagenome assembly BNJT01 (sample SAMD00202455, study PRJDB9452) | human saliva metagenome | host: Homo sapiens
CCAACCCCATTACTTCCTCCACCAGCTCCAACGCCAACAGAACAAGTTGAAACCATCATACATAATGATAAAACTAAGAGAATTTTTCATTTTATTTTCCTTTTTATATTTGATTAAGCTGACATAGCTTATCAGATTTCACTAGATCAAAGCTATTTAAAAATTTTAGCTTAGCACTGACGTCTACTAAATGCGTCCAATTGAGTTTTTATTTTCATATATTCACAAAATTATAATATTTCACATTTATCCTATATAATAAAGGAGATACGTTATTTTTAATCAACGAAAAGAGGAATATTCAATATGAGTGCTTTTAATCCTTCACTACCTTGCCCACATTGTAATGCCCCCTATTCATGGAGGACTAGTTAAAGGTCTTGGAGCCGTCAAACAATGCCCATCTTGCTAAAAGAAAAATTAAGTTTAAAAACCTCCAGCTAGCGTTATTCTTAAACTCTTATGGAAACCATTTGTCATTTTTATGGTTATTGTAGTGCTGGTTCTGCTGTTTCACTTGCACTTTTGGTCGATGTACCTGAAATGCTCGTTCCAGTTGTGACTGTTTTATTCATGTTATTTACGCTTCCAAAAATTAATAAACTCTCTTCCTTCGAAAAAGATGAACACTCACAGGTTAAGCACTTTAATTATGAGGTTGCTTAACCTATGCTATTTTCAATACTTTTCTCAAAATAAAAATTATTAATTAGGATATCTTATGAAACGTCCTATTTCGGTTACCATTGAAAGCATAATTTATTTTATTTTCTCTGCATTATACTGTTTTCTCATGTGACATTGCTATTTACACTCCCTGATCAATTCCTTAGCAAAATTTAGCTAATGCTTACTCATTTTTACCTTCATGGCTATCCATTATCGTTTCAGTTGGTTTTGCGGCAATGCCTGCTTTTTATTGCAGTAGGCTTACTCTCAGGAAAAACTCTGCTCGCTGGATTGCTGTTTTCTCCACAGTAATTTCACTTATTATGATTTTTCATTGATAGTGAACTTTATTCAAAATGGAAAAATTATTACCCAGTGCATCATCCAAGGTATATTAATGTTCTTACTTTTTAACCCAGCTGCTAATCGCTATTTCCAAGTTAATAAGTAAACAAGATCGAGATACTTTTCATCATATTGGCTTGGGTAAGCGATAAAACCACTATCTAAAATAATTTGCAATGGTGCTTCGGCTACAAGTTGATTTTTGCTTATACAAATAACGATAGCCTGAAAAGTGCGGTCAGGTTTTCTGGATGTCACCTTGAGATTGCTCTTCTTCTGCCCAGAGCTCATTTATCTTGTGCCAATAATCCTGATTTGCTCGGATTGCATATTGATAACTTGATTTGATTGAGGCTGGTCTATTTGGATTTGGTATTTGGTGATACGTCTGCCAAAACTGTCGTATTCATAACGCCACGAGCCTTTTGAATGGGCTATGTAGCTCAACAAGTTGGCTTTGACTATTCCAATTTGTAATAAGTTGTAACTGGACGGGAAACCTTTCTTCGTTTCTGTTTTGCTATGCAAGAGACCAAGTTCGTCATACTTATAGGCTTTGTTACCAAATCGAGTAATTCGACCATTACGTTGTTTCATGCTGAAACTGGCATCATTCGCCGCTTCAAATTGGTATTGACCTAAAGCATCGGCTCAATGGAGCTTTTTGTGTTAAGTTTTAATTGGTTGTCATAGCGATAATGCTCACTATGACGAAGACCATTTAACACATCTGTTACTTGTCCGTTTTTATTGACGCGATACTGTCACTCCCCCAATGGTTATCTTGAGTATGAACAAGGTTAAATGCTTTTGTCATATTGCCATTTTCGGCTAATTTGTACCCGCAATTGGATAAGTTTGATTTGGTTTTTGTTTACTAGCTTGTTTTGTTATATTTGTTTAGATTTTAATTCAATTAGCTCTCCATCTTGAATTTGGGTTGTTATGTAATTTTCTTATTTATATTTAAATTTATGGATGTATAATATTTTTATAATAATCCTAACACATTATACATATATATTAACTAATATATATTCAAAAAATCTTAGAATTACAACTCAATAAACACATCACTCAACTACCATTACCAACATAGTTAATTATATCATCCTCAAAACTATTCCATCATCTTCTATTAAATACACCATATGCTCCCAAAATATAAATTGCTTTGATAAACCACCTCCAAAATTAAGTATATCATTCATTAGACTATTTGATATACATTCAACCTCACAAGGTTTAATTTCATAAAAACTTAGATTTCAATATAAAAATTTTAGATAGAAACAATGAATATGATGAAACATTTTAATGAACTATTAACAAATACAACTTCCTCTTGAAACACCTCAAAACCATCATCATTACAAATCAATAAAACATCACCACTTTCCCTATGACAAAATACCCCAAAAACACACACCAAAAGTGAATAAGTATTTTTGGATTGGTTATCTTATTAATTTATTAGGTAGATTTACAAAACTCCATCTTTTCATAATTCTCCAAATAAAAACAAATTATACCTTAAATCATCAAAATTTAATTTCTTTATATCTTAATATTAAAATTTAATTGATTAGTTAAATATTCTAAATTAAATTTCATTATATGCTCCTTAGTTATTAAATCTTATTTAAACCCATCCAAAAATTTTTGCAATTGGTTTTACCTTTGTGCACTATATGGATAAGAATATGTAATTTCTGCATTAGGTGCTACCGAATCTAATAAAGGTTGACACCCAGAACAAGACCTACATTCAGAGTATAATTCATAATCTGCTGATTATTTTTGTGTGCTTGAGCAACTATCTTTTGTTCTGAATGCAATCCTCTAGGATCATTTCTATGTACAATAACCTCTGTCGAACCATCAGAATTTCTAACTTTGCTGCAGCATAATTTGTGCCAGAAGCCTCAAGATTTGTATCTGATAATCTTTTGATCCATGACTGCTTTTGATAAGCTGTTGTATTAAGGAGCCACAGGCTCTGGACATCCTATTAAACCCCCAAAGGATCTACAAATGCCGTCGGTATCCCCACATACCCATACGGATTAAATCCACCCAATAACCCTATCGGATCGTGACTGATATATTGTCCCGTTTCAGGGCTGTAGTAACGGAAGCGGTTGTAATGTAGTTCACTTTCATCATAGTACCGCCCTACAGCGATGGTTACATTTCAGAGGATTTGAATCATTTGCAGCATAATGGCGATGACCGTCAATCTCGCTTCGCCCCATAGGTTCAGTTTCGCCTGTAATCGATATAACCGTCCTCGGTTAAAAGTTCGGTAATTGTCCCTACCTGGTCGGCAACAGTGTAATGTAACTGGCCTTTTTCATATCGCGCTGTTGGGGTGAAATCATCTTCCTGATACAGCCAGTAAATCGCATCTGCCCAGTTGGCTTGCGTTAAAGCTAGATTACCTTCTGTACTGGTGATTTGCAATGGTGCTTCAGCAACTAATTGATTTTGCTTATACAAATAACGATAGCCTGAAAGTGCGGTCAGCTTTTTGTGAGTCGGTTTGACTTCTTTTCTCTTTTGCCCAAAGTTCATTTATCTTGTGCCAATAATCCTGATTGGCTCGGATTGGCATATTGATAACTTGATTTGGTTGAGGTTGGTCTGTTTGGATTTGGTATTTGGTGATACGTCTGCCAAAACTGTCGTATTCATAATCGCCACGAACCTTTGAATGGGCTATGTAGCTCAACAAGTTGGCTTTGACTATTCCACTTGTAATAAGTTGTAACTGGACGGAAACCTTTCTTCGTTTTTCTGTTTTGCTATGCAAGCGACCAAGTTCGTCATACTTATAGGTTTTATTACCAAATCGAGTAATTCTGACCATTACGTTGTTTCACATGCCAAAACTGGCATCATTTGCCGCTTCGAATTGGTATTGACCTAAAGCATCTGTTTCACGTTGAGCTTTTGTGTTAAGTTTAATTGGCTGTCATAGCGATAATGTTCACTATGACGAAGACCATTTAACACATCCGTCACTTGTCCATTTTATTGACGCGATATTCTGTCGCTCCCAATGGTTATCTTGAGTATGAACAAGATTAAAAGCCTTGTCGTATTGCCATTTTCGGCTAATTTGTGTGCCAGCAATTGGATAAGTTTGATTTGGTTGATAATCGCTAAGTTGTTGTTCCGTTAAACTGTTATTCCAACCACCACCTTGTGCTTGTAATAAACCTGAAGGACTAAAAAGTGCTCGGCTAAAATATTTTGTTTATGTGTTGTGTCTGTTAACCTAATTAATTATCTAACTAAGATTACTAAATTACTCTAGATTTCTTTCTGAGTACCTATGTCAGTTAATATTCTCTAGAGTTATAATTTATATCATAAGGAGGAATTCTACCCATTTCTCTTCATAAAAACCATTCTTCTTGTCTATCCACCACTTATCATTTTTAAATATCATTCTAAATCTATACAATTTTCTAAACCTGAACGATCCTCCTTGATATAGAAAAAGTATACTTATCCCCCTCTTCCTCATCAATAATAGGTGCGTTTTCTAATTTGTATTCAAATGGAAAACGAACAGATAATGATATTTCTCTAGCTCTTAGAGTAGGTATACAAAAACCGTTCAAAAATGTTACACAGTTCACTTTTTAACATATCTTTATACTCTTTGCCTCTTAAATTTCTTATATGCTTTTTCTCTCCCAAGAATACATTTCCGCATAAAATTAAGTAATGTTTCTTTAGCTAGATTAGTATTATATTCATATTATCCCCAAACGGATTCTCAAACCATTGACGATCAACAAGCTTACCATCTTGATAAACTTTATACAGAACTCGATCAGGACGACCTTTAGAGCCAGAATAAGTTTCAAACTCCCATTCTAAATTAACTGGTTTTCCAGTAGTCTCAACTCGTCTCTAATCGAAGCTTCAAATGCTCTCATACTCACCTCGATTCACAGTCTTATTCTGTCCAAATAAGTTGTCAGTATCACTTCCTGTTCCGCCCAAAATTTTAGCCAAAATATGTCCTGTATCATCGCCATCTAAACGATAAGTTTCATTTCTAGCCTTTTGACTAACAGCTGTACCTTCTCCAATATCATCAGGAGTAACAGTTGCCTTAGCTGAAATTAAATCTCCATTTTTATTTCTCATTATCTGTGGACACTTTGCAAGACCAAAGAAATCCACCCACCCACTCGGATTAAACACATACCCATACGGATTAAATCCACCTAATAACCCTATCGGGTCATGGCTGATATATTGTCCCGTTTCAGGACTATAATAACGGAAGCGGTTGTAATGGAGTTCACTTTCATCATCATAGTACTGTCCCACAAATCGGTGGTTACATTTCAGCGGACTCACTATCATTTGCAGCGTAATGGCGGTGACCGTCAATCTCTGCCTCGCCCCATAGATTTAGTTTCTGCCGGTAGTCGATGTACCCGTCTTCAGTTAAAAGTTCTGTAATCGTTCCAACTTGTCGGCAACAGTGTAATGTAACTGACCTTTTTCATATCGCGCCGTTGGGGTGAAATCATCTTCCTGATACAGCCAGTAAATCGCATCTGCCCAGTTGGCTTGGTTATGTGCTAGATTACCTTCCGCACTGGTGATTTTCAATGGTGCTTCAGCAACTAACTGATTTTGCTTTATACAGATAGCGATAGCCTGAAAGTGCGGTCAGGTTTTGTGATGTTTTTCACCTTGAGATTGCGCTTCTTTCGCCCAAAGCTCATTTATCTTATGCCAATAATCCTGATTGGCTCGGATTGGCCATATTGATAACTTGAGTTTAGTTGAGGTTGGTCTGTTTGGATTTGGTATTTGGTGATACGTCTGCCAAAAACTATCGTATTCATAACGCCATGAGCCTTTGAATGGGCTGTCAGTAGCTCAACAAGTTGGCTTGACTATTCCACTTGTAATAAGTTGTAACAGGTCGGAAACCTTTTCTTCGTTTCTGTTTTGCTATGCAAGCGACCAAGTTCGTCATACTTATAGGTTTTATTACCGAAATCGAGGTAATTCGAGCCATTACGTTGTTTCATGCCGAAACTTGCATCATTTGCTGCTTCAGGTGGTATTGGCCTAAAGCATCGGTTTCACGTTGAGCTTTTTGTGTTAAGTTTAATTGGTTGTCATAGCGATAATGTTCACTATGACGAAGACCATTTAACACATCCGTTACTTGTCCGTTTTTAGTTGACACGATATTCTGTCGCTCCCCAATGGTTATCTTGAGTATGAATAAGGTTAAATGCTTTGTCATATTGCCATTTTCGACTAATTTGCGTACCCGCAATTGGATAAGTTTGATTTGGTTGATAATCGCTAAGTTGTTGTTCTGTTAAACTGTTATTCCAACCACCACCTTGTGCTTTGTAATAAACTCATGAAGGACTAAAAGTGCTCAGCTAAAATAAAACCATTTTGGTTTTGTTTGCGAGTTTGTCTACCTAGTTTGTCATAGCTAAGATTGAGTGGGTTATGATTATTGACTTGGAATTAAGTCGATCTTCCACATTGGCTATATTATACTTAGTATTTTCTATCATTCTCTTATTAGTAGCACGTGACGCCAAAGAGAAAGCAATCCTTTTATACCACCATATCAATCATCGTTATCTAGAAATAGATAAATACGAGAGTAAGATACCTTGACTAATTCTAAGAACATTTCCCTATTATTTGGTTCATGCGGAGCAAAAACCAAATTCATTTTTCAAAAATTATCAATGATTTCTTTTCCAGCTAATAAGATATTGTCTATTGCCTGCAAAATGTCATCCTGTCTCTCCCTACTTAAACTTAAAAATATTCTTTAACGTATAAATCAAATAATGTAACAACATCTTCTTTATTATTTAGATCAAAAGGATACATAAATTCTGCCTCCTCTTTTGTTACAACATTACTTTCTTAATGACATCATTAGATTCCACAATAATGAATATTCTTTAGCATATCATTTTTCATATTTCCTCCTATACTATGGTATTGGGAAAGCTGTTATCACTTGGCCTTGATCGTTAAATACAACCCTAGCTTGATTGGTTGTTATATAATTCCCTTGACGAGTGTATCCGTCACCTATTATTGAATCAAAGATGTATTCACTGCTCCCTCTACCTCCTCCAGAATTTCGATTAATAGTCTGAGCACGTTGAATCGCATTTAATTGATCTCTATGCGATAAAAATCTCGTAGCAGCTGGCGGGATTCTACCTTGTCCTCCTGGATTAATACCTGTTTGGGCTCTTATTTGCTGTTGTTGTAATGTTGTTTTGAGCGCTATATGTTCATCTAAAAAGTGAGAGCGAGGATCCTGAGCTTGCATCTCCTGTAATATTCTTTTGGGCATTTGCCCTGCTAACTCATTTATTCTGCTCGTCGCTGTTCTCTTGTTAGAGATGAAGGGCAAGCCTGTAAGCCCAACGGATCCACAAACGCCGTCGGTATCCCCACATACCCATACGGATTAAATCCACCCAACAACCCTATCGGGTCATGGTTGATATATTGTCCTGTTTCAGGACTATAATAACGGAAGCGGTTGTAATGTAGTTCACTTTCATCATCATAATATTGCCCCACAAAGCGATGGTTACATTTTTAAAGGATTTGAATCATTTGCAGCATAATGGCGGTGACCGTCAATCTGCTTCCGCCCCATAGGTTCAGTTTTCCTGCCGGTAGTCGATGTACCCGTCTTCAGTTAAAAGTTCTGTAATCGTTCCAACTTGGTCGGCAAAGTAGTGTAATGTGACCTTTTTCATATCGCGCTGTTGGGGTGAAATCATCTTCCTGATACAGCCAGTAAATCGCATCTGCCCAGTTGGCTTGGGTAAGTGCTAGATTACCTTCCACACCATTGATTTTGCAATGGTGCTTCAGCAACTAACTGATTTTGCTTATACAAATAGCGATAGCCTGAAAGTGCGGTCCGGGTTTTGTGATGTTTTTCTTTGAGATTGTTCCTCTCGCCTGAGTTCATTTATTTTTATGCCAATAATCCTGATTTGCTCGGATTGGCATATTGATAACTCTGATTGTGTTGAGGCTGGTCTGTTTGAATTTGGTATTTGGTGATACGTCTGCCAAAACTGTCGTATTCATAACGCCACGAGCCTTGAATGGGCTATGTAGCTCAACGTTGGCTTTGACTGTTCCAATTGTAATAAGTTGTAACGGTCGGAAACCTTTCTTCGTTTCTGTTTTGCTATGCAAGCGACCAAGTTCGTCATACTTATAGGTTTTTGACTACCAAATCGGGTAATTCGACCATTACGTTGTTTCATGCCGAAACTAGCATCATTTTGCCGCTTCAAATTGGTATTGACCTAAAGCATCGGTTTCACGTTGAGCTTTTTGTGTTGTTTAATTACTGTCATAGCGGTAATGTTCACTATGACGAAGACCATTTAACACATCTGTTACTTGTCCATTTTATTGACGCGATACCTGTCGCTCCCCCAATGGTTATCTTGAGTATGAATAAGGTTAAATGCTTTGTCATATTGCCATTTTCGACTAATTTGCGTACCCGCAATTGGATAAGTTTGATTTGGTTGATAATCGCTAAGTTGTTGTTCTGTTAAACTGTTATTCCAACCACCACCTTGTGCTTGTAATAAACCTGAAGGACTAAAGTGCTCCAGCTAAAATAAAACCATTTTGGTTTTGTTTGTGAGTTTGTCTACCTAGTTTTGTCATAGCTAAGATTGAGTGGGTTATGATTATTGACTTGGAATTGAGTTAACTCACCATATTGGTTAAAACCTTGTAATTTAACCGCACTTTCTACACTATTTGGTAATAATAATGCTGTTTGTCTGCCATATTTTGTCTAGCTCTGCCTCAATTCTCTCCCCATCTTGAATTTCAGCAATTAAACGGTGCTGCTCATCATACTCAAACTCGGTGATATGTTGGGCAAAATATGGCAAATATTGTGTATTGATAGTCTGACTGAGCTGACCTGTTTTTATTCGTGTAGGTATAGCATACTTGGTGACAAGTTCGTAACGATAAATATCGTTTTCCTCGCAGAACTGGCTGCCAAGTATTGCGTGTTAGTAGCTTATCTTCGATATCATAAGCATAGGTTTCCAACATGTCCATCTGCTTGCGTCTTACGAGATCAATCTGCCTACAGCATCATAGGCTACGCTCGACTTCTGCCCCGTAAAATCCGTTTCACGAACAAGTTGCCCCGCTTTGTCATATTCATAACAATAGCTATCACCTTGCATTTTTACTTCGTTAAGCGTGTTAGTTTGTCGTAATGGAACGTCAGTGTTTTCGCTTCGTTCGGAAGCGTTTTTACTTTCCAACAAGTCAAACGCCCCATAGGTGTATTGGGTTTTATTGCCATTACCATCCATGGACTCAGTCAATAAACGCTCGCTGTTATAAGCAAAGGTTTGAATTGAACCTTCCGGTGTTGTGAGCTTGGTTAAACTAATCTACTCCGGATTGGCGTGCGAGCTGGCTATATTCATAACGATAATGCGGATTTATCCGTAAGAATAACTGAAAGTGGACGACCAAAAATATCTATCTCAAATGAGGTTCCTATTCCTCGACTATCCGCAATAACTTTTGAGTTGTCGTTTTCTTTCATCATAATTGTAAACAGTATAATTGCCATCTGGATAGAGTAATTCGAGATCAAGCGCCCTTTTTCATCGTGATGATATCGCCATTCAAATCCATTTGGTGAAATAGATGATATCAATGCACCTTTATCCGTATAGTCGTACTTCCATCCTTGAGCATTAATTGCTTTCTATCAATAGTCCTTGGCAATTATAACTATATCGAAAACGTTTTTCCTGTCGGTAATCTAATCTCAGTTAATTCTCCAATTTTTATTGTATGCATAGCTTATTTTTACGACCTAACGCATCAATTTCTGAAATTTTTATTGCTCAAACTCCAGTTTGTTTCAGTGACATGACTGAGAGCATCTTCTATTTTTGTAATAAGATTATCTTTGTTATACCAATAATAGCTAACTCCACCTTCCGCATCCGTATATATCGTGCGGCAATTTTCTTCATCGTATTCAAAATGATCTTTGCAATGTCCTGGAAACAGTTTTGAGTTGAAGATACTCGACCTTTTTCATCATAACTAACTTTGGTATGTGTTTTTGCGTATCTTTCCAACTAGTCAGATAGCCATTTTTCATCATATTCGCGATAAATATCACCAAATTGATGACTATTACAACGGATGAGTTGATTTTTATCATTATACTCACAAGTCAATAAACGCTGCTGGATATCAGCAGAAACATAATCAATTCGTTCAATTAATCCTCTATAACTTGATATTTTTAACTTATAACCAGCGCTGTGTGTTACTGTTTGTAAATTCATATCTTGATATTCAAAATGGATTGAATTACCAAAATAATCAATAATCCATGTCAGATAACGACGATTTAATGGTGCATTTTTAATATGTTCAAAGACACTAAATTCGCATTTTCTTTACGATTGAGCAAGTAAAGGTAATGTGTCTGTTAGCCATAAAGTATATTTTTGAGAGCATGCAAATTGATAGCACAAACATCATTTTTGGGGGTATGGTAGGTATATGCAACACCTTCCCCATTATAATAAATAACTTCACTATTCTTCTGATTAATCTCAATATATTGAGACCAGTCATCAGCCCATTTATCACCAAATAAACCTTTGCAATTTGCGGTTGAACGATATAAGCGACTTAAATTAAGTAATAACACATCCTGAGGGAAGAGAAACTACTTGCCAAGATTGGATAAAATCTCCTGTTGCCATATCCAACAGGATCACCATTTGTGCAGGTGTTTTCAGTTTCAGTACCATTCTTCGTTGCTGATTCAGTTGCTTGCTTTATCGCGATTAGTAGGTGGAGGTACATGTTCATCATTTTTTGGTGGGGCTTGATGAGTTGTATTATCCTGATGAGCATCATTTTTGGGTGGTGCTTGATGAGCCGTATTATCCTTATGAGCATCCTCCAGATGGATTCAATTTGTTATTTTTAGAACCTTCTCCATCAGATGAATTTGGTTTATTATTCTTAGAACCATCCCCATCAGATGAATTTGTTTTTATTATTCTTAGAACCATCTCCATCAGATGAATTTGGTTTGTTACTCTTTGAACCATCTCCATCAGATGAATTTGGTTTGTTACTCTTGAACCATCTCCATCAGATGAATTTGATTTGTTACCCTTGGAGACTGCTTGATCATAATCTGGTCCAGGTAGTAATTCATCAATAAATGTATTGGCAAACATCCAAGCAAAGGCTCTCGTTAGGATGAATATCCAAAACAACAGAGGTATTATTCTCATCAATAGATATAGTGTCACATCCGCCCTGAACATTGGCATCACATTCTGTTCGATGCCCTAATCTTGCGATTAATTCACCACAAGCTGATACTGTCGTCACTCCTTCAGCAATCCTTTGAGGACCTGAGTGCTCTTCACATTCAACAAGATCTTTTTACCCTTGCAACAGGTTTTCCTTCAAAAGTAACTGTAGGTGCTCGCTCTTAATCTCCTTTCTTTTTCACCATACTGCGACAAACTAGAAGCACAACTGCTCAACCAACCCTTAACAAAGGCTCCTGCACCAGCTGCTAAAAACACCGCAACAAGAGCTGGACATGCGATGCTTGAAGCAGTAAGAAGCGCAAAAACACCAATGGCTGCAACAGCCCTAAAAAGTAGAACCTGCAACCCCCTATGGCCCAATCACAGTTTTTATGAAATATTGGATCATCTTTTTCTAACTGGCTTATTACCATCTTTAACTTTTTGTATAACCGAAAAACTCATCACCAACAACCGCATCAATAAGAGCAGAGCCAGCCATCCCCCAAGTTTTCCGCCAACCCATGAACCAGCAGTCACTGGCAGAGACCAACTCCACTGCCTCCTTTCACAACTGTGACTATACCTTTACCAAAGCTCTTAGCCGTATCAAAATTATCTTTTTAAATCACTATTAAAGGAAATTTAAGCCTTCCCGCAAAGCCGTATCAAGAAAATTAGCATCACGAGATGCTGAACGATCTGAGCCTTGAGAAACAGCGGGTGTGTACATATCATCTAAGCCAAACGTGTTGGTTACAGTATCACTAGCATAATCTAAAGCACCAGCTGCACCACCAACGACGTTTTCTAAGGCGCCGTTCATGCTATCTAAGATACCCATATTACTTTATCCAATTATTAAGTTCTAAACTTAAATGATTCCATTATTGAAATAAATCTACTCTTCTGCCCTTCTGTCATTTTTCCGACATTGGTACAGGTTATTGGTATATTGTCTTTTTGAATCGATTATTAATAAAAGCTGATGAAAATTTCCTTTAGGTGACTTCCAAAAACTCGGAAAAACACAGCATTTAAGCCTGATATATATTTTCCCTTTTAAACTCTTGATATTCAGTTAATTGATTACTTAATTCTTCGAACTCTTTCACACAAAAAATCATCGAATGTCATCCCATAAGGAATCCGCTTGTTATTTGTGATAGCGATACTTTGATTATCTACCGTTAATAGAACCATTGTTCTATCGCTCCATTCATTCCCTATATCAAGACTTCCTTTATTAAAATAAAACATTTTATCTCCTTAACCATTTCTATTATTAAAAATACAAACTAAAGCGACTTTTTAGCATGAAAAAGTAGAATTTTTATGATAAATCAATAGCATTTTCCTTAATTATTTCTATCAAAGACGGATATTGATGAGTTTCATAAATGATAAAAATAACTCAAGCAAAAACCTATAACTAAATCCTCAATTAATTAAATATTTTTAAATAATTACCCCTACTTCCAAGCTGGCTCTCTCTTAAAAGATATTCGCTACATTAGGATAGCTTTGCCGGCTTTTATTTCACCATTTACCTGCTAAAGTATAAAAATGCCCACCAACATTTGCCTCATACTTAGCCTGTTTCATTCTTCTTCCTGTTTTTCCTACTTGGTGATACTGCACAGTAAATATTATCTGCTCCTCAATATCGAAATTACGAGATTTACTCATTTCGTTCAAATTAACACTTTTAGCTGTTTCAATTGCTAACTCATCATAAAATGGCCATAAAAAGTGATTCAGGAGACCCATATTTAAAAGAAAAATTCAGCTTCTAATGCCCTTCTTTGCTCATCTGTTGGTTTACAAACACTACGAGGAGCAATAAGTGCATTACTAATTCAGGAAAAGAACTAACATCTGGAAATCGGCAAAACTCAACTGCTAACTCTTTTTAATCGATTTTTCATTATAAGTTGGTGTTTGTGAGCTTTTTCTTTTTCATATTCAGCTTTAACCCGTTCAAAAATTTTAGGATCTATAGAGATCTGATGCTATATTTTCCAATTTAAAGGATTCACTTTCAAATTGCTTACGTAAAAGGCAAAAATACCTTACTATTACAAGTGACACTAACACTCTATACTGTCACTTCTTACGCTATCTTGCCAAGTTATATTTTTGTTTTTTGAACCCATTGAGGATTATCACATCGTCCACTTTGAGTAATAACTTGCTCATAAGTCTTATCTTTTTCACCTTTTGCCTCATGCTCTTTTACAGAGGATACCGGATCAAGAAACCCCCTACCACATCCTGTGACAGAAAAAGCCACAAAAACGCTCGTAAAAAAGCATAAACAATGGGTTTCTCATGATTATCTCCTAGTAATTAATCATTTAAACTAATATGTGCACCTTTCTGGGTAATTCCATCTGCATTGGAGTGTAATGGTTGAACCTGCACAGCTTAAAGAAATTTCATCCTCTTTTATAGTTATAGTTGCGCCCCTCAACAGTAAGGCTAATCATATTTGTACCAGTAAAAGAAATATTCTTCGCATTTGAAGTCCTATCCTCTGAAAATAGTTTCATTCAAAACTACCAGCACCTACATTTTTAGTATCATTACCAGAAGTTATAGTAATGGTCCGATTTACATTGATTGTTTCACTTAGACTGCCAGACTGAACCTCAGTAGATTGGTCACCTGAACGTACTATTATAGTTCTTTTACTTCTACAACTTCAGTTAAACTACCAGAATCAACCGTTGTTGACTGATCTCCTGACTCAACCAAAATAGTACGATTACCTTTAACTGACTCATTCAAATTGCCAGATTGAACCGTTCTAGTCTCATTACCTCCAACAACAGTAACGCTACGATTATTTAATATTGTCGAAGTTTGGTCATTCAATA